>Magnolia_p2__coassemble_570_pt1 | contig 57347 bp, 43 predicted proteins | sample Magnolia_p2__metabat2_high_PE_017 | metagenome-assembled genome bin Magnolia_p2
TCAAGAAATAAGGAGCCGGTTGGTTATACAGCCAACCGGTCCGAGATTTTGGGTTCTGAGATACTGACAATTCTTTTTGCATAAACGGTAAGCCACTAGTGACGCAACTATTTCCAACCTCATCCATCTTCCATCGTGTTCGTGCCGTTATTTTTGATCTGGACGGCACTCTGATCGATTCTCTTGGCATTTGGAATGCTGTAGATGTCGCATTAGTCAAGCAATTGGGACTCTCTTCTTTTTCAACGGACGAACTGTGTCATTTTCGTGAAAAAGCCCTGATCAGTCATGCCAGAGAAGAGAATCCTTATGTCGGCTTCTGTGCAGACCTCGGTCGGCTCTGCGGTTCATCTCTATCGGCCACAGAGATCCACAAGATGCGCTATCAAATCTCTCGTCGTCTTCTTCGTGAAGAGATGCGTTTACGTCCGGGAGCCGCGAAAGTCGTCAAAAAAATCCGCTCTCTCGGGATGGAAACTGCTATCGCCACAACAACCAAACGGGCCAATATTGATATCTACGATCAGCAGAATACGGCCATTATGAGTGAACTCAAAATCAGCGAACACTTTCCGCTTATTTTGAGTCGTGAGAATGTTCATTCGATCAAACCGGATCCGGAAATATATTTGAAGGCTTTACAACGACTTCAGCTTCCTCCGTCAGAATGCCTCGTTTTTGAAGACAGCCTGGCCGGCGTGATGGCTGCACGGAGTGCCGGCATTCCTGTTTGTTCAATCGAAGAACCCTGGTCACTCGCTGATTTGCCCGCCATTCAAGGCCTCGTCCAAAAACATTTTCGCTCCTGGCAGGAAGTATGGACTGACCTCGAGAACTCTTCCGCTTTTTAGGCACAATCCCCGATCAACACAGGCGGGTTGATCGCGTTAGAATGATTTGAAGAAGGCGATTTTCATCGTGAGCTTTCGAGACTGATCGCCCTCTAAACCCATCATTAGGAGGTCAGTGTATGCGCATTCTTCTTCCCGTTGACGGCAGCATCTACAGTCAAACTGCCATCCGTTTTCTGGCAGCTCGTCAGTCGGCTTTTGGGGATGATCTCAAAATCGAACTTTTGAATGTTCAGCACCTTATTCCCAAAGCTCTGATCGAACTCTTAAGTCTCACCGCAGTCAATGCTTATTCTGAGGCTGAATCTCAAAAGATTTTCGACTCTCTTGATGACACCGTCACTCGCTCCGGACTCATTGCCGAAACACAAAGCCTAACCGGAGATATCGGGGACACGATTGTTGAAGAAGCTCAGAAAACCCAAGCGAATCTGGTTGTCATGGGAACACACGGCCGCTCCGGTCTCTCTAGCCTTTTATTGGGATCGGTCTCCATTCGGGTTCTGTCAAAAATTCAGTGTCCGTTACTCCTGATCCGTGAAAACTCTCCGGTTATTCAGAATCATCTTCGCGTCGGTCTCTGTGTGGATGACGCCCAACACGCCATTGCCGCCGCTAAGTTAATAAGCGAACACATTAACTTTTTTGGTCAGTCCCCAGACATCAAGGTCATTCACGTCGTCAATCCGGCCGAACGACCTCCGGAACAAGATGCCGTGACACCGGTCATGGATATTTTCAGAGAATCCGACATTCCTGCTCAATTTGTGAAACTCGAAGGCATTGCCTCAAAGAGTATTTGTCAGTATGCCGACAAACATCTGGACTTGATCGTCATGGGTTCTCACGGCTACGGCAATCTGAAGTCTGCCGCCTTAGGCTCGACGGCCTCACGCATCGCCGCCAATTCCTCTCTGCCGATTTTGATCGTAAAAGCTTAGGCATTGCTAATAAAAAGGAGGTTACCTCAATCACCTTAACCACAAACTAGCGTTTCCTGATTACGAAAGAACTCGACATTTACAACTGCCTCCACCCAAGCCCGTGATTATCGGTAGATCTGATAACACGGGCTTTGTTCATTATCTAAACTGCGGATTGCCTGCTCTATAAGATGAGTTTTCTTGGAGCTTCATTTCGGATCAATGCCGACGCAAGGTAGAAGTTGTATCCCTGATCCAAGCGTTCGAGTTTTAGCACACATAGCAAAGCCCATGACTTATTTATTTCAAATAGAATCATGGACCTTACAATGTCTGAACTCGAAACGTGTGCTTTTTATGGTGCAGGTATCCCTTGTTTCAGGCTTTTCCTCCCAAAGGACTTCGTTAGAGATCAACTAATCAGAAGTTCGAGGTTAACTGGTCTTTGTCACACCTTCTTGTTTGATTCTATATTACTAGTCAAAGCATGCTCGAATCAACTCAATCACCCGATCCTGTTGCTCTCGCGTCATTTTGTTATCCGACGGCAGACACAAACCACGCTGAAAAATATCAGCGCCAACACTGACAGAGGAGCCTGCGATATAGGCATTTGTTTGTGCCCGTGTAGAACCTTCACGACCAATAGCATCACAGTTACGGTAAATAGGTTCGCTACTCAGAGGCTTCCAAATAGGACGACCTTCAGCGTTATATTTCTTCAAAACATCTAAAATCTCTGTGGGTGAACTCTTTCCATGTTCAGGAATATAGAGTGCCTCCCGTTCTCCGCGAACATGCCTGCTCATTGCTTCCTCATCAATCAACAGACAAGAGAGCCAGTAGTTGGGCTCGCTCTTCTCAGCATCAAAAGGATTCATCGACACAGGAAGGTCTTTAAACGCTTCCTTGTAGCGCTCGTAGATGGCTTTTTTCTGTGCAATATGCTCTTCCAGATGCGGAATTTGGCCACGCACAACCCCGGCTATCACATTACTCATGCGATAGTTGTAACCCAATTCCTCATGCTGATACCATGGAGCATTTTCTCTGGCTTGCGTAGACCATTTACGGATTTTATTGGCCGCTTCTAAAGAATCCGTAAGGAACATGCCACCGGAAGAGCCGGTGATAATTTTGTTGCCGTTAAAACTGATGATATTAAAATCACCAAACGTACCCGTTTGTTGCCCCTTGTACGTACTCCCAAAGCTCTCGGCCGCATCTTCCACAATCAATGCGTGATGACGTTGCGCAACGGCTTTGAGTTCTTCCATTTTCGACGGCGACCCATAGAGATTGGCAATCACGACCAAGCGCACTTCCGGATAAATCTCGAACGCTTTTTCCAAGGCGACAGGATCCATATTCCAGGTCTCGCGCTCACTATCAATAAAAACAGGGATTCCGCCCTCGTAGACAATCGGATTGACCGTGGCACAAAATGTCATGTCACTGCAAAACACTCTCTTATTCTGAAGAGCTCCTTCTCCCAATTTCGGCATGCCATACAAGCGCTCACCGGCCATTTTCATCGACAAATGAAGGGCGGAAGTACCGGAAGAGAGAGCCACTGCATATTGACAGCCTATCTTTTGAGCAATTTGTTCTTCGACGGCATTGATATTTTCTCCAACGGTCGACATCCAGTTTGTTTTGTATGCCTCGGTTACATATTTCAGCTCTTCCCCGTGCATCGTCGGCGTAGAAAGCCAGACTTTTTCTTTCATCGGTCCAAAGGCAATTTTTTCAGGATTAAACATAAAGACTCCAACAAAATACGGACAGAATCAGCTCATGAAAAGTGACATCTTCATCACTGTTGCGGTCGATAGGTTGTGACGATCTCGGCTACCTTTCCTTTGATCGCCTCAACGTTTTCGTCATAGGCCACTTCCATCAATTCTTCCAGCTGAACAAAGAATTCATCAGCGTCAAAAGGAATCGGGCAACCGATATGAATCAAATGATTCGGCGTGGTCTTCATCCCTTCCTCCGACATCAGTTTTTCTTCAAATAATTTTTCACCGGGGCGCAATCCCGTATAGCTGATCTTAATATCGATATCAGGCCGCAAACCGGACAACTTGATCAGATTACGAGCCAACATATCGATCTTGACCGGCTCTCCCATATCCAAGACGAAAATTTCACCGCCTTTAGCGTAGGTTCCCGCTTGCAATACCAAAGAAGCCGCTTCGGGAATCGTCATGAAGTAACGGATAATGTCGGGGTGCGTTACCGTCACCGGTCCCCCCTTTGCAATCTGTTCTTTAAATCGGGGAATCACCGAGCCGTTGCTACCCAGTACATTGCCAAAACGTACCGCCACAAACTCCGTCACCGGTTGAATCATTTCACCGCCCAGCGACTTCTTCGAGCGCTCTCTCATTCGAAGACAGGGCAGCTCATCTACGCAACCTTCTTTAATTTTTCGATCTAACGATTGGATGGCCATTTCGCAAAGGCGTTTCGTTGCTCCCATAATATTGGTCGGATTCACGGCCTTATCTGTAGAAATCAGAACAAAACGCTTACAGCCGTACAACATCGCTGCATAAGCCGTCTTGTAAGTGCCGATGGCATTGTTTTTTACGGCCTCACAAGGACTGGCTTCCATCAACGGAACATGTTTATGAGCAGCTGCGTGATACACAACCTCCGGTCGATAGGTTCGGAAAATATAATCCAAGCGAGAAGAGTCGCGCACAGAACCGATCAGTACCTGTAGATTCAAATCTGGATGATTGTCTTTCAATTCCAGCTGAATGGCATGAGCACTGTTTTCGTATATGTCCAGAATGATTAGTTGCTTCGGATGATGCTTGGCAATCTGGCGACAGAGTTCAGATCCTATGGAACCGCCTCCGCCCGTCACCAAAATGACTTTTCCGGAAAGAAAAGTAAAAATTTCATCCATATTGACTTCAATCTGCTTTCGCCCCAGCAAATCGACAACATCAACATTCTTCAAATGACCGAGATTGACCTCACCGTTCATCAACTGATAAACCCCCGGCAAAGTTTTCAATTTACATCCGGTCTCATTACAAATCGTCAAAACATCACGGCGATCTTCAGCTGAAGCACTCGGAATAGCAAAGAAAATTTTGTCAATCTTATAAGCTTCTACGTTTTTTAAAATGTCCTCTCGCCCACCGACAATAGGCACATCTTCAATAAAACGTCCCCACTTGTTGGTATCGTCGTCAATAATGCAACACACCTTCTCCGTCACCTTCGGAGCCTGATGCAACTCGCGAATGATGACCTGTCCGGCAGATCCCCCACCGATCAACATCACTCGAGAAGCATTAGGTGATTCTCGGTCCTTCTGTTTTTTTTCTTTTTCAAGACGCAGAAAACGATACGCAAAACGAACGGCCGGAATCAAGATAAACTGCCCGAGAGCCCCCCCTATGTAATAGGACAACGGCATGGTATCGAAAAAGAGCGCGACAGCCCCCCAATAGAAGACCGTAGTAATGCACCAGGAAATAATAATCTGCTTTAATTCACTGTAACTGGCAAAACGCCACAAGCTACGATAAAGACGTAATTTTGAAAAAACGATCAAGCAAAAAACGGCATATATCGGAGCACTGCTCTTCCACACATCCAAATAGGCCGAAGGAATGGCCGAGAACTGAAAATCATACCGTAACGCCAGCATCGCCAAATATGATCCGGTGACAGTCAACAGATCATACAAAACAAGAAAAAGACTAACGAGATGCCATCTTTCGATTCTGCCACTCTTTTTAACAACCATTGGCTTATTACCATCCATATCAATCTTTGATTTTTCTTTCAACCAATCGTTTATCACACTGAAAAATCAATGGATTCAGACGATTCCCTTAATACCCATCCGTCGTTCGCCACTACCCTTATTGGGAGAGCGAGACACTTTTTTCTCAAAGGAGCTTTCCTCAGCAATCATTTTATAAATCAACCAATATTTTAACCGAATTAAAACTTATATCCCCAAAAGAAATACATTCCCCAGTCTTCCTCAAAGGTTTCTCCCACCATCAAGTGGAGCGGACCGATCACGCTGTCAACCCCAACAAAAGCACCGACAGCCTTATGCCACTCGTCAGTATTTTCGTCGGACGGATCATTCTTGTTCCATGCACGTCCGGCTTCGAGCGACACGCCGGCCCAAATCGGTGAATCGGGACTGCCGAAAAGATCCGACATATTGCGGGAAATACGCACCGTTCCCAGTTGCATATGAGAACCGGTCCAACGTCCATAGGGACTGCCTGTCAATCGGAAGGCGCCCCCTACATTAAAGACATTGGGAAGCGCAGCTTGACCGAGTTCGCCATGGAAAACCGTTGTCCAACGCCCCAAACTGAAGGGATAGGTTGCCGCCAGCGAATAAATCGTGGTTTTCCCCGTTCCGCCGTGTCGATCCACCAAACGACCGGCCAGACCGTCCAAGCGATACCCCTTGGTCGGGAAACTCACATTGTCGAGCGTATCCAAATAGAGTTCGGTACTGATATAGGGGGACTCGGAACTCGGAATTGAAGGAAACCTTTCACCGATTTCCTTATTGGTCCGCTGATAGAGATAACCGGTAGACAGCGTCACCTTCCCCTGCCGTCCCAACGTGTACCCGGCAGTCAATGCGGTATTGAACGTTTCATTACGGAATCGGGCCACATTTTCACCCTGACTCCAGTAATCAAACGGCTGCCACTTGTATTCGATTTCCGGCATCAGGAACCAATTGAAGGACGGTGCAATCGGCTGATAAAAGTCCATCGCGATCCGCTTGGTCTGTCCGCCCTGCAGTTCGGTACGCAATTCCCCGCCCCAAGCGTTCACCCAAGCCCAGTCATGCGCAAAAATCACATTGAACGTATGACTTTCCTTAAAATCCGTTTCCAATGAGGCGCCGATCCGTACTTTGGAAGTACCGTGTTTTTTCTCCTTCGGTTCCAGAACCAGAACTTCCGTACCGGCTGGGCCCGGTTCAAAGCGGTATCTCACAGAAGAAAAGCTCCCGTCCGCCCAGATACGTCGCGTGGCCTCGTCAATATCGGCATTGGCGACCGGTTTATCCACATCCAGATTCACCTGAGCCAGCACCGCATCGGGATTTACCGTTTCAAGTCCCTCAACTCGGATACCGGCCAAATGATGTTTATCGCGTCGTGTTGCCGGCAAAACGGACTGTTCACGGACGGTTTCCCAAGCCAGCCACTGCGCATCCGAAACTCTGAAGCGCTCAAGCTCGGCTCGCATCCGGTCGGCCGCTGCATAACCGCGATCAATAATATCCCGACTCTTTTTAAAATCGGCACTCGTAATTCCCTCAAGATCCGGCGTAATCAGAATATCGGCCTTTGTCAGCGAAGCGCGAGATTTCTGGACATTCTGTTCCGTGAGCAGATTGACCATCTGCGTCATCACGTTCACAACGTTATTGAGTTCGTTGCGCTTTGAGAGCGGGGTACCGACATTGACGGCAATCACAACATCTGCGCCCATTTCTCGGGCGAGATCGACCGGCAGGTTGTCAACCAATCCGCCGTCAACGAGAAGTCTGTCCCGAATCACAACCGGCGCAAAAGCGCCGGGAACCGACATCGATGCACGCATCGCCCGTCCCAAGTTGACATCCTTTTGCATCACGACCTTCTCGCCGGTCACCAGGTCCGTTGCCACACAGGCAAAAGGCAGAGCCAGTTGCGAAAGATCATTGACATAGTTCACTGGGCCCGTCTTGTCGTTGAGAAAAATTTCCAACTCCTGAGAGGGAATTACGCTGTCGGGGAACTCCACTTTGCCGTCTTTTGTCAGCATGATGGAGTTGTTGGGCAGATTTTTATAGTCATCCAGTTTCAGTCGCCAGGGAAGCTCCGAACGATCGGCACGCGACGCCATCATCTTCGTCCAGTTAACGCCCAAAATAATGTCTTCAATCTGCCCGGCCGTGTAGCCCGCCGCATAAGCGCCGCCGACCATGGAGCCCATCGACGTCCCCGTCACCACATCCACGCGGATCCCCATTTCCTCGAGCAGTCTCAGAACCCCGGCATGCGCAAAGCCTCGGGCACCGCCCCCCGAGAGCACCAAACCGACACAGGGCCTTCCTTCCGCCCGACAGGTCGCCCGAACTTCATCCGGCGTCTTGGACCAGGCTCCCGAAGAAACAAGGATCGCCATCAAAGCGGTCAAACAGGGAGTCATGAGGAAAGAGTGTTTCATAATAAATGGGGATTGGCGATGTTTCGGAACGATACGGACACACAAAAAAGGCCGTACCACTTAACTATGCAATGATACGGCCTCAATGTAACAAAAGGAAACGTTTTATCCAAGAAAGCGAAAATTAGTCTTCCTGCACGGCATGACCGATCAGGCCAAACTGAATCATCGCCGGATTCGGACGGGCGGGCTGAATCAAACGGAGTCGATTGGTATCCGTATGTTCAAATTCGCCCTCCACGCCGGGGATTACCAGTTTGGTCACCTGTTCATAAGAGAACGTCCCGTCATCATGAAATTCGTAGGTGATTTCCCAGGAGGTCGTCAAAAAGGCTTCTTCAAGGAACGGATTGGAACAAATCCCGTTCACCGGATTGCCGCGCTCGGCCCGGAGAGTAAAACGACGGGGATTGAGTTCATGTACCTCCCCCGCGGCCATTGCGATCTGCCCTCGGGGAATGGCCAGCGTTTGATAGAGTTTTCCGGTTTCGGGTTCATAAAGCAGATACCCCACCTGATCATGAAACGCCATCAATTCGCCGGGCTTGGTAATCGCCACGTGATAACGCAATCCGTAGAGCACCTGAGGACCGTTATTCTGAGGATCCAGAATTTCAAACTCCCAGGTTTCGTGATAAGGCTCCGTTTCCGGGCCATCCGCCTGCGGATGAGTGTCAACACCGTCTTCTCCATACCACTTACCGGCCAAACGCGCAATCGGTCCCAGCATAGAGAGCGTATTGGGACAGGCTTCCGTTTCTGTATAAATATCGTCATACTTCATAGTTTCCTCCCTGGAGACGCTCCGAACGAAATTACCAATAACGGATAAAGCTTAACACCCGCCTTTGTGACGAAAACGCACAGTTTGTTCCTGAAAGCAACCGACACAAGGACCGGGTGACGAAATGAGAAGGTATCTCACTTTTTTCTGTGGATTACAGGATATTTTCCTGCAAATCACCGACGATCTCGTTATCATTTAGCGGTTTTCCCTTAATCTGTTCGGTTGAACCTATCTATGTCATTCAAACCCCTTCTTTCTGCCATTGTCGGAGCCGCCGTCACCCTTCCGCTCTGGGCTGCCGACGGCACGGCCCCAATGGGGTTTACCGAGGCCCGCAGCCTGCTGCATGCGCGTGCCGACATCATGCGTGCCGACAATGCGGAGATTGCCCGTGCCGAAGCTGAGGCTGAAGCCGCCCGCTCTCTCTCGGGACCCAAGGTTGACCTGAATACGATGCAGGTCTGGGGAACCAAAACCATCGACCTGGACATGCATACCGGACTCGGCCAACTCGCTCCGATTCTGGGACCATCCAACCCGGGACTGGGTGCCGTCGCGCAAAAGTTCGATCACATCCGCATTCACGAAAAGACCGAACTGGACGGTCCCCGAGCCTCGATCAACGCTATCTGGCCGATTTATACCGGCGGACTGATTTCAGCCCAACAGGATCAGCTGCGCCATCACGTCACGGAAACCCGGGCTGACCGCGATATTCGTGAAAACACGCTTGACGCGGAGCTCGCAGCCAAATACTGGGGCGTTCAGTTGGCACGATCTATTGAAAACCTGAGAGCCGACGTGCTTGCCGACGAAGAAGAGTCACTCCGTCAGGCACAGCAGTTCGAAGCCAAAGGGCTGATTTCCAAAATCGAACGGATGTCCGTGCAGGTGTCCCGCGACACCGCCCGCCGGGAATGGGTTGCTGCCGGCACCGGCGCACGGGTTGCCGAAACCGAATTAATGCGGATGCTTCGTGAAAACTCGTTGGGCGGTTTGGATACCCCTCTCTTTATTCTTCAGGGAGACCTGGGAACACTGAGCGAATGGCAACAAAAAGCCGAAGCCCAATCGCCGGTTCTGCAGAAAATGAATGCCTTGAAAGCGCGGGCTCACGAGGGCGTCAATGCGGCCGAAGCGAGTTTTAAACCCACCGTCTACGCTTTCGGGACCAAGAACCTGATCAAACACTATCTGACACTGCCGGAAGCCGACTGGATGGCCGGCATCGGTGTTCGCTTTACCCTGTGGGACAACCGAGACCGCACCGCACGACTGCGTGCAGCCGACTCTCTCGTCTCCAAAGCGTCCGCAGCACGCGACGAAGCCCAAAACAGCATCGCCTCCGCCATTGAAGTCGCTTTTATGCGAGTGACTCAGGCCCGGGAGGAATTTGACCTCACGGCTTCCACTGTTGAGCTCGCGCGTGAGAATCTTCGGCTTCGCACCAAGAGCTTTGCGGAAGGGCTTTCAACCTCCACAGATGTGGATACCGCCAGAACCCAGCTCACCGGCGCGGAAATTGCACGTCGCGCCGCCGCCTATAAATTCGTGGTGTCGTGGGCCATGCTGCATGCCACAGCCGGTGTCATGCCCTCTTTTGTTGACTCTCTGAATCGTCCGGATCTGATCCCCGTTCATTAAAGCACTGTCAAAGCGTCTCAACATGTCTGAAAAAAACATTACTTCTCATCCTTCCAAGGCACCGCTGATGATCGGCGGAGTTGTTCTGGCCGGCTTTGCCCTGTTTCTCGGCTGGGGCAGTTGGAAAGCCACACACCCTGCTCCCGTTCCGCTTCAGGGGATGGCGGATGCCAAAACCATCAGCGTCTCGGCCAAAATTCCCGGCCGTCTTGAAGCGTTGACCGTTCGGGAAGGGGATCGTGTGGAAGCCGGTGCCGTTGTTGCCCGTCTCGCCATTCCCGAATTGGAAGCCAAGCTCACGCAGGTCAAAGCCATGGAAGCTGCCGCACAGGCACGAGAAGAGTTGGCCATGACAGGCGCCCGTCGGCAGGAAAAAGAAGCGGCGCGCGCGGATCTCGAGCGGGCGAAAGCCGGTCTGACGCTGGCTCAGAACTCCTATAACCGTGTGCATGCTCTTTATCAAGACGGCCTGATCTCGGCCCAACGACATGACGAAGTGACTGCCCAGCTCACCTCGGCCAAAAAATTGGTCAACGCCGCAGCCGCCAAAGTTTCCGCTCTCGATGAAGGCGCACGCTCCGAAGACAAAGCTGCTGCCAAAGCTCTTCTCGCTCAAGCCCGGGGCGGCGTTACCGAAGTCTCGGCATTGGCCGGTGAAAGCGAAGTCAAAGCTCCGGTCTCCGGGGAAGTGACCCGTATCGTCATGGAAGCCGGGGAAATAGCCCCGGCCGGCTTCCCGATTGTGCAGATCACCGATCTCACCGACTGCTGGGTTGTTTTCAACATCCGCGAAGACGATCTCCCCGGCATCCAGATGGATGCCGTTATGCAGGGCTTTGTGCCGGCATTGAACCAAACGGTACCGATGAAGGTCACCTGGATTAATCCCCGCGGCGAATATGCCGTTTGGCGCGCCACCCGTCAATCCACAGGCTACGATCTTCGCACTTTCGAAGTTCGTCTTCGCCCGACGGAACCGGTCGACGGTCTTCGTCCCGGCATGACCGTCATTATTGAGCGATAAGCGATGCGCCATTGGATGAGCGGTGTGTGGGCCGCCTGTCAGCTGGAAATCAGAGGTATTCCGACGCGACCGCAGGAATGGCTTTCCTGCGCTCTTCTGCCTGTCTGCTGGTTGTTGCTGATGGCCGCCCTCTTCGGTCAGGGGCTGATGACAGCGGTCCCCGTCGGGATTGTCAATGAGGACGGCGGTCAGCTCGCCCGTGAAATCGTCCTCCGTCTGGATGCCATTCCGTCGGTGCGCCCGGTCTCGTTTGAGACGCGTGGCGAGGCGGATGCGGCCCTCAAGGCGGCACGCACCTATGGAACGGTCGTGCTCCCGACTCACTTCACCCGAGACTCCTTGAAAGGGGAAGGAACGGTTGAGCTGATTTTGAACAAAAGCTACTACGCCGTCGCCACCACGCTGGAAGTCGACATCAAAACCGCACTGGCGGATCTTGCCAAAGAGAAAGGCGCCGTCAAAATGACCGCCGCACGCGGGGGCACTCTGCAAGCCAATGCCGACCGTCTTCGCATCCAGATTCCGGACGTCTATTTTCTGGGGAACCCCGGCTTCAATTTTTCCGCCTATCTGCTTCCGACGCTGATTCCCGGTCTCATTGCTCTCGCCGCCGGACTCACCTTCGGCGGTCTGCTGATCCGTGAGTGGCGCGACGGCGGTATGAGCCGGCTACTCATGGTTGCCAACGGCTATCCGTCGGCCGCCATGGTCGGAAAGCTCCTGCCCTGGTTTATTTTTTATGTCGCTGTCGGTCTTTGCTGGGTCGCGGGCTTTAGCGGCTGGATGGGATGGGCACCCGCGGGCGGTTACTGGCTTTGGTGCGTATCGACCGCTCTGCTGATTCTCAGCGTTCTCTCCATCGCCATACTGTTCTGCAGTCTGGCCATATCCTGGATTCTGGCGCTCTCAGCCGTCATTGCGTACTTTGCTCCCTGTTTCCCCTTTACGGGCTTTTCCTATCCGCTCGAAGCCATGACGCCCGGCGTCGCCTGGTTCGGTCAACTGCTTCCGCTCACACACTATCTGGCCATTCAGGGACAGATCTGGATGCTCAACAGTCCGATTGATCACACATTGCAATCGATGGGAGTCCTTTCCCTTTTTGTCGTGATTCCTCTGCTGATCGGTTGCCCGATATATTGCTGGCGTTTCCGAAAAGAAGCCGAACGTGAATCCGAACAGGTACACGGCACTCTTGCCTCGGGAGACCACTCATGACCGATCGCTATCCCGGCTTTTTTGAAACGCTTGCCCGAACCCTTAAAGGGGGGATCTGTAATAAAGACACGGTCGTCATCTACGTTCTGGCGGTGGCTTTTTATCTGATTTTTTATGCCTGGCCTTACGGGAATCAACAAATCGAGCATATCCCGACGGCGATCGTTGATCTTGACAACAGCGCCGCCTCGAGAAGACTGATTCAGGAGTTAGACGCATCGCCGGCCATTGCTCTGACTGCCGTATTCCACACGGAAAAGGACGGCATGACCGCTCTGCGGCGAGAATCAGTTCCGGTCATACTGACGATTCCGGAAAATTATGAACGCAACCTGATCCAAACGGACAACACCACCCTGCATTTGGTCGGCAACGGCATTTATCCGGTCAAAGTCCGTGCCGTTCAGGCGGCTGTCGGCGCACTCGTTCAGGATAAGGCACGTCTTCTTGATATGGCACCGGTCTTTGCCACAGGGCTTCCCGGTGCTACCGTTACCGAAAGCCAGACTGCGACACCCTCTCTCGCGGTTCAATATCGATTTAACGACATCGGCGGCTACGCCAATTACACTGTGCCGGCCGTCTCTCCGGTCATTCTGCAGGCCGTCATGCTGATGGCCATTACCATGACACTCGGCGGATGGCTCGGTACCTCCCGTCGCCCGGATTTCATACAGGGAGCCCTCGCCTACCCGCTCCGTCTGGGGGTAGCTGTCTTCTCCGCATACTGGTGCATGGCATACACCTGGTTTGTCTATATTCAGGGCTTTGACTTCTGGTTCTTCGAATACGGGTCTCTCGTCAATGCGCCGCTGACATTCGCCGCCGGTGCGCTTTACTGTGCCAGCGTCGTCTCGTTCGGCCTGATGATCGCCATGCTGCTCGGCTCCAACCGCTGGAGTACACAAACGGTTGTTCTCATGAGCGCCCCATCGGTCTTTTTGTCCGGCGCCATCTGGCCCGCCGAAGCCATTTCGTCCGTCTGGATTTACGGCTTCTCCCTGCTCCTGCCGTCAACGCCCGGCATCCGCAGCATTCTGGCCGCCTCTCAGGACAATGCCATGCTTTCCGATGTGGTACTTCCGCTCTCGGTCATGCTTCTGCAAACGGTCATTTACCTGACAATCGCCGGTCTTCTTACCCGCCGTCGCCTCAATGTGACTGCGTCTTAATCGCAAGACCGTTTTCGTCGCAACGGAAAAAGAACGACGCAGGCGTCTTCCTCCGTTTGCATCTTTTTACGTTTGTGCCTGATGAACACGCTACACTAAGAAGACTTTTGGATGTTTTCTCATGTACCTGATCGACTCTCACAGCCATTTGAATGATTCGGCATTTTCCCATGACCGGAACGCGGTAATCGACCGTATGAAAGCGGCCGGCATGCTGGCCGCCATGGTCATCGGCTGCCAGTCGGAAGACCTGCCGGACGTAGAAACTCTACTTGCCGAGCACGCCGGTTTTCTCTTCGGCGCCTGGGCCCTGCATCCCGAATACAGCGACAAACCCGAAGTGACGGTTGAGGAAATTGCCGAGATTGCTTCCCGCCCCGGAATGGTTGCTGTCGGCGAAACCGGATTGGATTTCTATTGGTGCAAGGAGCCGCTCGACTGGCAACGGGAACGTTTCCGCCGTCATATCGAGGCTGCCCGTCAGATCGGGAAACCGCTGATTGTTCATGCCCGGGATGCCGAGCCGGCGGCTCTCGAGATTCTCAGGGAAATGCATGCCGGGGATATGGGCTTTGTGATGCACTGCTACTGCGGCGATCTTCCGACGGCCGAGGCTGTCGTTGATGCCGGCGGCTACGTCTCCTTTACCGGCAATCTCACGTTTAAGCGCAACGAGGCTCTGCGAACCATAGCCGCCCGGCTGCCTCTGGATCGGCTCCTGCTCGAAACCGACTGCCCCTACATGGCACCGGTTCCTTACCGAGGCAAGCGTTGCGAACCGCAATACGTTGAATACATCGCCCGCTGTCATGCCGAACTGAGAGGTCTGACAACGGAAGAAGTCGCCGCCCAGACCGCGCTCAATGCCATCCGGCTCTTTCACTTGCCGATCACTCTCCCGTCAGAAAACCGTTTATGAAACAACTTTTTTTTCTCTGCTCGCTCTCGGCTCTATTGACAACCTGTCCCCTCTTCGCTTCGGCAACGGAGTCGCCCGTCAGCCCGAGCGTCATCACGGATGCCGATGCTCAGCAAATGACGGAGAATATCCGTGACTTCATCCGCGCCGTCGAGCGAGGGCAGTCCTCCAAGGTTCGGGCGTTGCTCAATGTCGGCGTCAATCCCAACATCATGCTCGAAAGCGGCGATACGCCTCTGACGCACGCTCTTCGTTATGACGACTGGGCGACTGCCGATGTTCTGATGAAATCGTCCCTCACGGACGCCTCATTGGAAAACCGTCTGGGAGAAACTCCGCTGATGTTGGCCGTTTTTAAAAACCGTAACGATTACTTTGAGCAATTGCTTCAAAAAGGGGCCGCCGTCAATAAATCGTCCGGATGGACCGCTCTGCACTATGCAGCCACGGAAGGTCGAACCGACATGCTCAAGCGTCTGCTTTCGCTCGGCGCGCGTGTCAATGCCCAAACCCAATCCGGTGTAACTCCCCTGCATATGGCAGCCAGAATTCCGCATCGCGAATGTGTGATTCTGCTTCTCAAAGCCGGCGCCTATCGCGACTACTGTACCAATGCCGGACTCTCTCCGGCTGACATGGCACGCAAGGCCGGCGACCATGAACTGGCTGACTTTTTGGCCGTCGAACACTGTGCCGTTCGCGGACCGGCCCGCTGATTCCGGTACTTTTCCTGACTCTTTTTTTCTGTGACTCATCATCGTGCGAGATACCGAGCTTCCTCTTCATGCCATCGAACTCTTAGCCCCTGCCCGCGATGCGGAGACAGGCATTGCCGCTATTGATCACGGTGCCGATGCGGTGTACATCGGCGGCCCAGCCTTCGGCGCCCGTCAGGCTGCCGGCAACACCATGGACGACATCCGACGCCTCTGTGACTATGCCCATCGCTATCACGCCCGCGTCTTTATGGCTCTGAATACGCTCTTTAAAGACGATGAAATTGAAAAGGCCCGTTCTCTCGCCTTCGATGCTGCCAAAGCCGGAGTGGACGTTCTGATTATTCAGGATATGGGACTTCTCAACGGCCCGCTTCCGGATATCGAACTGCATGCGTCTACACAATGTGATATCCGAACACCGGAAAAGTGCGCCTTTCTCGAACAGGTGGGCTTTTCGCAGATTGTTTTGGCCCGTGAACTTGATCTTGAAGAAATCCAAGCCTGTCGCCGCGCACTGAAACAGACCCGTATTGAATATTTTGTCCACGGCGCTCTCTGCGTCTCGTACTCCGGACGCTGCTACATGAGTGAAGCCATGCTCCGTCGCAGCGCCAACCGCGGTGCCTGCGCACAGCTCTGCCGTCTGCCCTACGATGTCTATACGGAATCGGGCAAACAAATTGCAGCTCGCAGTCACGTACTATCGCTCAAAGACAACGATCAAAGTGCCAATCTCGAAGCACTGATCGATGCCGGCGTTTCCTCCTTCAAAATTGAAGGACGCCTGAAAGACATTGCCTACGTTAAAAACATCACGGCCTATTACCGTGCGGCCATTGACCGAATTCTGACCCGTCGTCCGGATCTCTGTCGCTCGTCCGACGGCCGAACACGAACAACGTTTACGCCGGATCCCGCCAAGAGCTTCCAGCGTGGCCGAACGGATTATTTCGTACACGGTCGGGAATACGACAAACCCTATAGCCGGGCACAGTTGGACAACCCCAAAAATACCGGCGCTCCGGTCGGAGAGTGCCTGCGCGTCGAGCCGGGTATGGTCATCATCCGCCCCAAGAAGGGCGTCACTCTTGTCAACGGAGACGGTCTCACCTACACCGGCGATGATGCGGATGTCCACGGCCTTTCTGTCAACCGCGCCGACACACTCTCTGACGGCACGGTCAAACTGTTTTTGCGCAATCCGCGGGAAATTCCCGCGGGGCTTCGCAGCGGTTGCAAAATGATGAGAAACAGAGATCAGGCTTTTGCCCGAGAACTCGCGGGAGAGTCCGCCGTCAGAAAAATTCCGGTTTCCATCACACTGACACACTATGAAGACTCACTGACGGTCCTGATTTCCGATGGCAAACACTGCGGAGAAGCCACTGTGGCGATGGATCTGGATGCACCGTCCAATCCGGAAAAAAATCTTGAAACGCTTCGACGCAATCTTGCCCGTCTCGGTGACACCTGGTACGAAGCCGATGACATTTATATTCCGGAGAACCTCGACGTTTTCATCCCGGCCTCTGTTGCCAACACCCTGCGTCGCGATGCGGTGGAGGATCTCACGCGTCAGCGCGCCGATTTGCGTCCGATAACGCATCGGGCCCCCTTTGACGAATCAGCGCCCTATCCCGAATCAACGGTGGGTTTTGAAGCCAATGTTGCCAATCAGAAGGCCCGAGCTTTCTATGCCCAGCACGGCACCACGGTAACACAGCCCGCTTTTGAAATTCAGCCAAGACAGCAGGTCGCGCTGATGACCTGCCGTCACTGTATCCGAGCACAACTGAACCGCTGTCCCAAAACCGTCCGCTATTTCCCGGATCAGATTAAAGAGATTCCCCGCGAAGAACTGCGACCGGATCCGCTGATTCTCGTGAATTCAGCAGGGGAAAAGTTCAAAGCCTTCTTTCATTGCCGTCCTCTGCCCTGCAACATGACAATAGAAAAAATGTAGTCTTTTTCGACTACAATCTTTTCTACCAGTGATTGATGAATTTCTCACCATGCCCATCACCCCTGACGACGATACCTTTGAACTGCTGACGCCTTCCGTTGCGCTTTTACCGGTTCTTACCGGCCTGCGCTCGGCGCTGGCTCGTTTGAGCGACATAAAAACCCCAACCACATCTGAGGCTTGGGACAGTCTGCCGGTCTGTGAAATGTCCGCCCACATCGCCCGCTATACCCTCTGGACCGATGGATACGACATGGGCGAAATCTGCATGGAGGACTCACAGGTTCAGAATGACATCAATCACCGCCTCATGACGGATTACGAAATCATGAGTCCGGAGGATCTTTCCGAACGCTTCCATCTGATTTTGAACCGTGCAGCCGTTACCCGGCGCTATCGTCGAATTGCCGAAACCCCCGATATTACCCGGCTGTTTAAAGACAGCAGAGCACTCGGCTGGCAGGGATTCGATGTTGTTCGAGCCAGTGAAACGGAAAAACGGCTCATCCGAAACCGGCGAATGTTTGTTGACTACTTCCGTCAGGATTTTGACTGGACCAAACTGAGGGCTATTGAATTGTCGGAAGCCGCCACCCTCATTGAATATGCGCGTGCCGGCGACATGATGAGTCGCGAAGCCCTCGAACCCTACGCATGCCGCATCGCTACGGAAGCCATGACAAGATATGATTCCTGGAATGCTTTTGCCGGAGCTATCCTGATTGCCCGAACCTTTCAATCTCTTGATGACGGAGAACTGTCTTCATTGCAGCAGATTGGCCCCAATGAAAAGCGTCTCCTCAATCTTCTCAATTCTCCATGGTCAGAAACCCCTTGGCCCTCTTTTGCTTCTTGAGCGTTCGGAGATAAAACAGCTCGCATGCTTTCTGTTTTAGAGGAATACAGGGGAATGGAGTCTTGCCAACGATCTCTAAGAGATCCGTACCAGTTCACAGTTCAATCCAAAAAAAGACCGGCCTTTCGTCGAAAAGACCGGTCCTTCTTTTTCCCCCTAGAAAACGCAGAACAGCGAACTGTCCTTTGCTTTCTCACCGCTAATGCGGCAGTGGGCATCAAAGCCCTGTAAACCCGAACGTGATCGAAATGATCGGGTTACGGGCAAAATTATGCCACGAACCACCCTATTTGTCGAGCCAATCAACCATATTGTCGGCAAATAAGATGATTCGACTGCTTAGCTCGGCTGATTACTCCGTTCCTCGAAGGGTCCCTTTCTTCTCCATATTTTTCGCCGCGTAGCCATAGAGCCAGATTCCCATGAAGGTCGTCAATCCGCCCCACATCATTGCCGTCGGGCCGGAGGCATAAAGTGCATACAGAGAATAAACCGATGCAATGGAAGCAAAAACCGTAATTCGCTTCCCGAGCTTCAGATCAATCCCTTCACGATGAATAATGACATTCACGGCGGCAAAGGTCAGCAGATAGGGAACCAGATTGGTCACCACGGCCAAGTCTTTCAAAATGAAGAACTGTTGTTCCAGACGGGGATCCACCGTCATCAACGCAGCAAGCGTCTGAGCGATCAGAACCATCATAATGCCGAGAACCGGCACGTTCAGGCGAGTGACCTTACCGAAAAGCTTCGGGAAGTAGCCTTCATTGGCCGAGACACGGAACACCTCTGCAATCGTGAACTGCCAGCTGGTGAGACATCCGGCACAGGCCAAAGCCATCAGCGCCATGACAAATTTGCCGACTTCAGGCGAAAACATCGTCGCAAAAACCAATCCGAAAGGTGCCGTTGACGTTGCCATCGCAGCATTGTCAACAATCCCGAAGCTTAAGTTGATCGAAGCCACATAAACAAAGCCGGCCCCCAGGGTTGCCAGCACCATAGCGATCGGAACAGACTTTTCGGGATTTTCCACGGCTTCAGAGTTGGCACTGGCGGTTTCAAGCCCCAGGAAACCCCACAGCGTCATGGTGATCCCTGCGGAAATCCCGTCAAAGAGCGTCAATCCCTGCGGGTTCCAGGCTCCAATATATCGATCCAGCGAAAACCAGTTCCAACCGACAACCAGCAGAACAAGAACCGGCAAAATAATACCGTAGCTCGAATAGTGCGAAAGTGCGCCGATAAAACGGGCTCCCTTGATATTCGGCAGACTGCATAGCCAAATGATCGCAATACTCGCGAGCCCCATTTGCAGAGGCGTGAGCGAACACTCAAATAACACCATGAGATATCCCACAATGGAAATCGCAATGGTGAGATTGGCAATAACCAGCGAAACCCCATAACTGAAGTTGGCGAGAAAACTGCCTGACTTGCCGAACGCATAAGAGGCATAACCTCCCATCCCGCCCGTTCGTCGGCTGTACATTCCGCACTTTGCAAAAACATAGGCAATTGTTGTCGCACCGCTAATTGTCACAATCCAGGACAAAATCGACATTGTCCCGATCTCGGCAAGTTTAGTCGGCATCAGAATGATGGAGGACCCCAACATATTCAGCATCACGGCCATCGTGAGCTGCATGCATGTCATCTTCGGCTTTTCAATTGTCTTCATGACGTCGTTGTTTAAAGTGAATATCTTTCTGGAGGGTAAATTAAAGAACACGAAGTGTACCGAAACCCATGCGAAAAATCACCCGCTCACGGTCATTTATCCTTACTGAATCTCCCCAATAGGAATAATGAAGAAATTCTCTAGGACTTCTATCAAATATGAGAGATGGAATTATTTTCCATGTCGTCCTCTCAGAGCCTGTTTTTACCTCGGGACTGCGTCAGCCATCAGAACGCGTCCTTGTTAAGTGCATCATGTGAAAAAGGTTCGTTTACCCGAGAAGATAAACGAACCTTTTCATCAATGCATGGCAGAACAATCAGTTTTTGCGCCACACCATCTTGTTTACAACACCGGTATAGCTCTGAATCAGCTTGACAACCTTTGTCGAGACATTTTCATCAACATAGTCAGCCACGGGAATACCGTGATCATCCGCCTGAGTCAATCCCACTGCCGTATCAACAGCCTGCAGCAAAGAATCACCGTCAATCCCGGCCAAGACAAAGCAAGCTTTGTCCAACGCTTCCGGACGTTCCGTCGACGTACGGATACAAACTGCCGGGAACGCATGACCCACTGAGGTAAAGAAGCTGCTTTCTTCAGGTAATGTCCCGCTGTCCGAAACCACTGCAAACGCATTCATCTGAAGGCAGTTGTAGTCATGAAATCCCAAAGGCTCATGTTGAATAACGCGCGGATCAAGCCGGAAGCCCGATTTTTCCAATCGAATCCGACTGCGGGGATGACAGGAGTAAAGAATCGGCATGTCGTATTTTTGAGCCATCTTATTGATGGCAGAAAAGAGACTGACAAAATTCTTTTCGGTATCGATATTTTCTTCACGGTGAGCCGACAGGAGAATGTACTTGCCCTTCTCCAGATTCAAGCGAGTATGAATATCGCTCGCCTCAATCTTTACCAGATTTTTGCGTAAAACCTCGGCCATCGGACTGCCTGTGACATAGGTTCGCTCCTTCGGCAAACCACAGTCGGCCAAATATCGCCGGGCATGCTCGGAATAGGCCAAATTCACATCCGAAATGATGTCAACAATACGTCGGTTGGTCTCTTCAGGCAGGCACTCATCTTTACAGCGATTACCGGCTTCCATGTGAAAAATGGGAATATGCAAACGTTTCGCGCCAATAACACTAAGACAGGAGTTGGTATCCCCCAAGACCAACAGCGCATCCGGCTTGATCTCAGCCATTAAATCATAGGATTTGGCAATGATATTGCCCATCGTTTGACCTAGAGACTCTCCGACGACATTGAGATAGACATCGGGACAATCCAGTTCCAAATCTTTAAAAAAGACACCGTTTAGGTTGTAATCGTAGTTCTGACCGGTATGTGCCAGAATCGTATCGAAATACCGACGACACTTCTTAATCACTTCGGCCAAACGAATCACTTCCGGACGGGTACCGACAATAATTAGCAGCTTCAGTTTTCCGTTATTTTTAAAACTTGGCAGATCCATTTCTAATTTCTTTCCCTTATCGACAACTGGAGATCTTGAACTTTAAACAGTCGGACTCTTTCTCAATCCGCGACTTTTTCAAAAAAAGTATCCGGGCGTCGAAGATCAAACGGTTCATTGGCCCACATAAGCGTGACCAAATTCTCCGTTTCACTCAAATTGATCAGGTTATGGGTATACCCCGGCAACATATGCACGGCCTCGATCCGATCACCGGATACCTCAAACTCAATAACCTTGTCAGAGCCGATTTGTCGCTGCTGAATCAGACCGTGTCCCGACACCACGATGAAGAATTCCCACTTGGTGTTGTGCCAATGCTGACCTTTCGTAATACCCGGCTTTGAAATATTCACGGAAAACTGACCGCAATTCTCAGTTCTTAACAGTTCGGTAAAGCTGCCTCGCGGATCCGTATTCATTTTCAGGGGAAAACGAACGTGCTTTTCGGGTAAATAACTTAAATAGGTGGAGTACAGTTTCTTTTCGATACTTCCAGTCGGAATCTCGGGCATCCTCAGAGTCTGAGGCTGGGCTTTGATCGCATTCAGAATGTCCACCAATTGGCCGAGCGTGATGTGATGAGTGACGGGAACCGCACAATACCGACCGTTTGTCACCCACTGCGGAAGCAACCCGTCATAGTCACACCGATGAGGACGTCCCTCCAGGGCATCCAGCATCTCTTCAACGACATCGTCAATGTAAGCCAACTCCAGTTCCACGTTCGGATCGTTGACCTGAATGGGCAAATCATTGGCCAGGTTATGACAAAATGTCGCCACCACACTGTTGTAATTGGGGCGGCACCACTTTCCAAACAGATTGGGAAAGCGATAGACCAAAACGTCTGCGCCGCTTTCCTTCCCATAACGGAAAAACAACTCCTCTCCGGCAAGCTTCGACTCACCATATTCAGACGTCGCATAACGACCGACCTTGGAAGCCTGAATGGACGATGACAACATCACGGGACAGGTATTGCCGCATTTCTTCAATGTTTGCAACAACGTGCCGGCAAAGCCGAAGTTCCCTTCCATGAATTCCGTTTCATTTTTTGGCCGATTAACCCCGGCCAAATTAAAAACGAAATCACAGTCCCGACAAAACTGTTCCAAATCTTCCGGCGTATTGTCCCGATCATATTCGTAGACATCGGAAACCGACAGTTGAGGACGCGTTTTATTTTTGCCTTCCGCAATATTCCGGAGATTGGCAACGAGATTTTTACCCACAAATCCCTTGGCTCCGGTCACCAATATTTTCATCAGAGTCCCAACTCCTTGCGTTTCAGCTGTTCCTGAACATATTCAGCGGTCAGGATTTTACGAACGGCACCTTCGACATCCAAACGCACTGTGTTATGGCTCGTATACGCCTCATCAGCCTCAGTGTGCACCTGACCGTTCACAACAAATTTATCGTAGTTCAGATCACGACTATCGGCGGCCACTCGATAATAGTTCCCCATATCAACACTGCGCAGACGTTCTTCACGCGTCATCAGCGTTTCGTAGAGCTTTTCTCCGTGACGCGTTCCGATAATATTCGTGCCCGTATCACCAAAAAGTTGCTGAACAGCCTTGGCCAGATCACCGATTGTCGAAGCATCCGCCTTTTGAATAAAAAGATCGCCGGGCTGAGCATGTTTGAAAGCGAACTTCACCAAATCCACCGCCTCGTCCAGATTCATCAGGAAACGAGTCATTTCAGGATTGGTAATCGTAATCGGTTTTCCTGAACGGATCTGATCGATAAAGAGCGGAATCACAGAACCGCGACTGCACATGACATTGCCGTAACGCGTACAACAAATGACGGTATTTCCACGTTCCGCCGCCACGCGTGCATTGGCATAAATCACGTGCTCCATCATGGCCTTGGAAATCCCCATGGCATTAATAGGATAGGCTGCCTTATCCGTCGAAAGACAAACCACGCGCTTGACATTGTTATCAATCGCAGCACGGAGCATATTGTCCGTTCCGATAATATTGGTCTGTACCGCCTGCATCGGGAAAAATTCGCAAGACGGTACCTGCTTCAACGCTGCCGCATGGAAAATGTAGTCCACTCCGGGCATGGCATCGCGAATACTGTCAGGATTACGGACATCGCCAATGTAAAACTTAACCTTGCCGGCAAATTCAGGATGCTTGGCCTGCAAATCGTGACGCATATCGTCCTGTTTTTTTTCGTCGCGGGAAAAAATTCGAATTTCACCGATATCGGTCGCGAGAAAATGCTTCAGCACCGTATGACCAAAAGACCCCGTGCCTCCGGTAATCATCAGAGTTTTGCCGGAAAAATCATCCATCATCAATTCCTTTCTTATCAATTTCGCCACATACACTCTGGATGGCATTTTGTCTTGCTCAATCTGTACAGAGAACCAACGTGAACACTACAGTTCTCGATTAAAGCAGTGATTCGCCAGTTAACATTAACTTTTTAATAAGTTGTAGCCAACAAATCAATAATTTAGGTATTTTATCACAGCCATTCAACGATACCGTTTTGATGACTCAACTTCTGTTATGACAAACCCCCTTCTTTTCAAAGGATTGAGCCGCATAACCATAAAGCCAGATCCCGGCAAAGGTCACCAGAGCGCCCCACATCATGGCCACCTCACCGCAGGCATAGAGCGCATAAAGAGAGTAGACCGATGCGATAGACGCCAAAACGGTGATACGTTTGCCGATTTTGGCATCCACGCCCTCACGGGTAATCAGAACATTGACAGCCGCAAAGGTCAGCAGATAAGGCACCAGATTGGTCACAACAGCCAAGTCCTTGAGAATATAAAACTGATGTTCGAGACGCGGATCTATCGTCATCAGCGCAGCCAGCGACTGCAGGATCAGCACAATCACAATCCCGAGCCAAGGCACCCTGAGATGCGGAGACACCCGACCGAAGATCGAGGGGAAATAGCCTTCTGCGGCCGACACTCGAAACACCTCGGCAATCGTAAACTGCCAGCTGGCCAGACAGCCTGCACAAGCCAATGCCATTAAAGCCATGACGCCTTTTCCGACTTCGGGAGAAAACATCGTCGCAAAAACCAACCCGAAAGGCGCAGTCGATTGCGCCAGCAGTGCCGGATTCACAATACCGAAACAGATATTGACCGAACCGATGTAGACAATACCGGCTCCCAATGTCGCAAACACCATCGCCTTGGGAACCGATCGTTCAGGGTCTTCTACCGCTTCAGCATTGGCACAGGCCGTCTCCAATCCCAAAAAGCCCCAGAGCGTCATCGAAATGCCGGCACTCACGCCGTCAAACAACGACAACTCCTGAGGATTCCAGGCGTTCCAAAACTGATCGGACGAAAACCACGCCCAGCCGGCCACGATCAGGAACAGAACCGGAATCAGAATACCGTAACTTGAATAGTGGGACAGTTCTCCGATAAAGCGTGCACCGCGCAAAGTCGGCAGACTGCAGATCCAGATGATGAGAATGCTCATCAGACCATTTCCCAGAGGCGACAGCGTCCACCCAAACAGCTCAACAAGATAGCCCACAATGGAAATGGCGATCGTCAGATTCGCAATGACCAAAGAAAGACCGTAACTGAAATTGGCCAGAAAACTACCGGACATGCCGAACGCATACGACGCATAACCGCCCATTCCTCCGGAGCGACGGCTGAACATTCCGCACTTGGCAAAGACATAAGCAATTGTTGCCGCACCGGCCGTCGTCACCAGCCAGGAAAGGATGGACTGGCTGCCGATTTCTGCCAGTTTGGTGGGCATCAGAATGATTGAAGCCCCCAACATATTGAGCATCACGGCCATTGTGAGCTGCAGGCAGGTCATCTTTCCGGAATCGTTTTTCATGGGCTGTTACTTCATTGGATATTTTTGGGAGAGTATCTTTCTGACAATAAGTTCTGAGAAGGTTTCAGTGTACTGCTGATTTGCCCCGATGGTACCCTTTTCGGTCCCCTCGTTTTCTTCCTATTCCAAAGGATGATGCTCGGAAACAATCATAGTGCTGCCCGAGCAGATCGTTTTTGAAAAAACGGCGCTCAAAAATGCAACAAAGCATTTCAAATTTACCCGCCTTTCCCTTCTGCCGGAACGCCTTCCGAGGGTGTATCCCTTCTCCGGAAAGGGGAATAAAAAAGCCCGCTCAGTCGGCTTCTTGTTGTGCCAAATGAGCGGGCTCAATCGTTATCGTGATCTCTTAATTCTGATCAAGTTCCTCTTCTTTGTGACGGGGCCAGGACAACACCCCCTTGCTGTCGCCGAGAACCTTCGGATCAAACTCAGGGTTCTTCACCCCGCGACGCTTCTGCTCCACATAGTCATTGAGAGCGATAAAAGCAAAACGTCCGAGCAGACCGATGGCCACCAGGTTCACGATCGCCATCAGCGCCATGAAGAGGTCCGCAAGATTCCAAACAAAGGAGAGTGAAGCCACACTGCCGAGGAATACCATCATCACGACAAAAATTCGGAAGATCCAGATCGAAACCGGATGACGGCAGATGAAGTCCATATTGATTTCGCCGTAGAAATAGTTGCCGACAATCGACGAAAATGCAAAGAACAAAATGACGACAGTAATGAAAATATTGACCCAGCTGCCAAATTCTCCCGTCAAGTTATGCTGCACCAGTTCGATCCCGGTCAACCCGGTCGCGGCCCAACCCGGCGTGAGCAACACAAGCATGGCCGAGGCCGTACAGACAATCAGCGTATCAAAGTACACCCCGAGGGCCTGAACCAACCCCTGCTTGACCGGGTGCGAGGCGTCGGCCGTTGCGGCTGCATTGGCTACAGCCCCCATCCCGGCTTCATTCGAGAAGAGACCTCGTTTGATCCCCGTCATCATGGCCATCCCGATACCGGCGCCCATCACGGAGTCAAAATCAAAAGCAGATTTGAAGATCAGCAGAAGAACGTCAGGGACCGACGAAATGTGAATAACGGTCACGGCGAGCGCCAAAAGGAGATAGGCGCCGGCCATAAAGGGGACCAGATAACCGACAACCTTTGCAATACGCGTGAGACCGCCCATGATCACCAAGGCCGTCAGACCGGCAATCCCCATTCCCGTCACCCAGGGATCCAAACCAAAGGTGGCACGCATGGAAAGAGAAATCGTATTCGCCTGAACGGAATTAAAAATCAGACCGTAGGTCACCGAGATCAAAATGGCGAAAACCGTCGCGAAAAACGCCGAACCGAGCACATTGCCGATGTAGTATGCCGGTCCGCCGACAAAACCGCCGCCTTTACGGGGAGCCTTATAGATCTGAGCCAGAGTGGATTCCACGAACCCGGATGCTGCACCGATGGTGGCAATGATCCACATCCAAAACACGGCGCCGGGACCACCCGTCACCACTGCAATCGCAATCCCGGCGATGTTGCCTACACCGACGCGGGAAGCCGTCGATACACAAAACGCCTGGAAAGTAGAAATATGACCTTTCCGAGGCTTGGAACCGGCGCCTTCACAGACGAGACGGCACATTTCGGGAAAGAGACGGATTTGAACTGCCCGAGTTCTGATCGTGAACCAAAAACCTAAACCGAGCAACATGGCGATCAGCACATACGACCAGAGGTAATCGTTCACTATGCCGACTATTTGATTAAGCCATTCCATTTACGGGGGAATCCTTTGGGTTGCGGGAGAAAGCGGTCGGTAGCAACGAACTACAATGGGGAACATTAGTTCGACGCACGAATCTTCGCACCAACTCCCTAGGGAATGAGGGAAGTTTCGGATTTTACCAAAAGTTTCCGTTCCTCAGACTGTGAAAGTGCCTTCTTTAGGCATCAGGAGAGCTTTTACATACTCAGGATAAACAAAGTTTTCCCGGTTAAGACTCAGATGCCACCACCCGACGGCGACCGCCGTGGCGTCCGCAGGTCACCACACGAATATCTCCCTGCTTGATGGCACGTTCGGAACGGACTTTCTTCACATCGCAAATCAGTGGAGCCACGATTTCAAGTCGGTCTCCCTCCTTTAAGACCGTCTCCCCCGTAACACGTCGGGTAAAGACGGCCAACCCCGTTTCGGACGTGACCGTCACGGACAGCTCCTTCAGTGCCTCTTCAACCGTCGCGTTGTCCGAAACATTTTCTTCGGTAAGGTACACCCCTGTTTTTTCAATTCTTACCAATTTAATTTTCACAATCACCTCACAAGGAAAAAACAGCCTAAAATAGTCAATCCGACTATTCGTATTCATTTATTTCGACAGTATAAGAAAAACAATATGGCACTTATTCAAAATAAACGGGCCCGTCACGACTACACCATCGAAGAACGCTTTGAAGCCGGTATTGTATTGCAAGGCTGGGAAGTCAAGAGCGTTCGTGCCTCTCGGGCTCAGCTCAATCTGGCACATATCTATATTCGAGACGGTGAGCTTTTCCTCTGCAATGCTCACATGACGCCGGCCGATCAGGTCTGCACCCACGTCACTCTTGAAACCAACCGCACCCGCAAGCTTCTGATGCACAAGAAGGAAATCATGAAGCTGATCGGCAAGTCGGAACGCGCCGGTTATACGCTGGTGCCGCTGGATCTGCACTTTACACGCGGCCGCGTCAAGCTCACACTGGCACTGGCCTGCGGCAAGCGCGAATATGAAAAACGTGCGGAAGAAAGCAAGAAAGAGTGGAAACGCGAACAGGAACGCCTGATGAAAAAAGACAATCAGGGACGTCAGCGTTTTGACTAACCGTCCCGGTCAGATCATACGACGATTCTTTCTCGGCATCGTTCCTCCTTGTCGGATGCTGACGAGGACCTCCGATACCGAAGGCATGTGAGGAAAATTATGTCAGTCTCTCAACAAACCGCCTTCGAAGCCCATTTTTTCGAATTTGATCAGCCGATGCAGTCGGAACGTCCGATGATCCGTTTTGCGTTTTACGGCAAAGGCGGTATCGGCAAATCCACCACAGCCGCCAATGTCGCCGCCGCACTGGCCGAAGCAGGCAAAACCGTGATGCTCATCGGTTGCGATCCCAAAGCCGATTCGACATCCCTGCTTCGCGACGAACCGCAACCGACCGTTCTCGAACTGCTTCGCAACAAACACAAATCAGAACTCACTCTGGATGACATGGTGAAGCGGGGACGTCATGGTGTGCTTTGTGTGGAAGCCGGCGGTCCTCGTCCCGGCCTTGGGTGTGCCGGACGGGGAATTATTGCTGCCTTTGAGGCGCTGAAGGCACAGCATGCCTTTGACGTCTATGCCCCGGATGTTGTGATCTTTGACGTGCTCGGAGACGTGGTCTGCGGCGGCTTTGCCATGCCGATTCGAGACGGGTGGGCACAAAATATCTTTATCGTCACCTCGGGTGAAAACATGGCGATTCATGCGGCCGCCAATATTGCAACAGCCGTCGAAACCTTTTCCGAACGCGGTTACGCTCGTCTGGGCGGCATCATTCTGAACAGTCGCAACGTTCCACGAGAGCTGGAAAAGGTAGAAGAACTCGCTCAGGATCTGCACAGCGCCGTGATTGACGTGCTGCCTCGCTCAAAGGAAGTGCAACTCGCTGACGAACAGGGAAAAACGGTCATCGAAGCCGCCCCCGACAGCGACATGGCCGATCATTACCGCGCTCTTGCACAAAAGCTGCTCGAAGCTGCCCGCCCTGTTTCGGTACCGTCCCCGGCGACTCCGGACTGCACCTCAGAAGAAAAGAGCGACTGCGCTCGATTTACTTTCTGAACCGGAGCCTGACATGCTGACCAAACTCTCTCATACCCCTCTTGAGCAGGTTTCGGTTCCGAGCGTTCGACTCGCCGAGGCTTTGTGGCCCGTTCCGTTTACAACCGGCCTTGAATACTCCCCACCGACCCGCGGTCCCTGGACCATTGTGCATGTCGGCATGCTAGTCCCGGAGTGTCATGAGATTTTTGTCTGCGCCCAAGGCTGTCTTCGCGGCGTCGTACTGTCCGCAGCGGAAATGGGGTGTCAGCATCGTTTTTCCACCATCACAGTCAATGAACGGCATCTGCGTGACGGCGAACTTGAGTCAACCATTATTGAAGGGACGGCTCATATTCTTCGCCGGCTTCCGAAACTGCCGCCCGCTGTCCTCATCTATTCCAGCTGTCTGCATCACTTCGCCGGTGCCGATCTATCTTGGTGCTTCAGGAAACTCTCAGCCCTATTTCCTCAGGTCGTCTTTACCGACGCCTATATGACGCCGACGCTTCGCAAAAGCGATATTCCACCGGATAACAAAATGCGCAGGCAGCTCTATCACGGACTGCCGAGCGTTGCCAAAGAGCGTAAAAACGGAGGACTGCTTCTGGCCGGAACGCTGGAAGTCTTCGGTCCGGAGTCGGATTTTGCCCGTGCGGCCAAGATAGCCGGTGTTCCCTTTTACGAAATCGCTGCGCTGTCGCGTTATGCCGACTACCCCAACATGGCACATGCCGGACAAGTGGTCACCATCAATCCGGCGGCCCGTCATGCCGGCGAAATGCTCGCCAAGCGACACGGCATGACCTGGAAAACTCTCCTCTTGGATTACAATGAAGCCCGAATCGACGAATCCGTCCGTGAGCTGTGTTCTCTCATGGGGATTCCGCGTTGGGATACCGCCGAAGAAAAAGAGGCCGCACGACAGGCTTTGAAAATGGCCAAAGCCGCCCTTGGCGAAACACCGGTGGCCATCTGCCAGACGGCCACGACGCGTCCCATCGGTCTCGCGTTGCGTCTGACGGAAGCAAATATCCGTGTGAGTGATCTTTACTGCGACAGTTTTCTCCCTTATGAAAAAGAGGATTTCGAACGTCTGCAGCGACTGGCCCCCGACATCGCCGTTCACCCGACCACCACGCCGCTCATGCGCTTTGTGGCGCCCGCACAAAAGCGCGACGAAATTGTTGCCATCGGTCAGAAAGCCGCCTTTTTCACAGGTGCCACCCGAATGCTCAATATGATCGAAGGCGGTCCGTGGTGGGGGCATACCGGCATGCGACGGCTGGCCGAAGCCCTGAGTATCGCCGCAAAAACACCGGTCGACGTTGACCGGATCATCAGAATTAAAGGTTACGGGTGTAACGGATGTTGTTAGATTACACACAGGCCTCCATGTCGACCTATACCGCCGACTGCTCGGGTGTGGCCTCGGCGCTTTACGAGCTGGGCGGCATGACCGTCATTCACGACGCATCGGGTTGCAATTCCACTTATGCCACACATGACGAGCCTCGATGGACAAGCATGCCTTCGGCCGTTTATATCTCGGCATTGCTGGAAATGGATGCCGTTCTCGGCAATGAGGACACAGTCGTCGACGACATAGTCAAGACCGTTCGCGACATTACACCGGCTTTTGTCGCCATAGCCGGCACGCCTATTCCGACCATGACCGGCGTGGACCTCAAAGGCATCGCCTCCAGGGTAGAAACCCAGACCGGCACGCCCTCCTTTGCGCTCGCGACCAATTCCATGCGCCCTTATTCCATCGGCGCCGCCATGAGCTGGATTGAACTGGCGAGACGTTTCACCGACACCACCGTCTGCAGCCCAAGCCGTGACATCAATTTGATGGGCGTGACCCCGCTTGACTTCTCAATGGGCACTCTTCTCGACTCCCTTTTCATCGCTGCCGACCGGGCGGGATTTTCCGTGAATGCGTGTTGGGCGATGAGAAGTACGCTGGAAGATCTCTCGCGCACGCTGGCGGCCCGTGTCAATGTGGTTGTCTCCGCTTCCGGCCTTCCTCTGGCTCAGTTTTACGAAGCCCGTTTCGGCATGCCCTATGTTGTAGGACTGCCGATCGGAGATTTGGCGCCAAGATGGAAACAGGCGATCCGCTTTGCCATAACCCGTCGCCGCTCGGTTTCTCTTGGAGACTTTCTAGGAAAGGATCCGGGAGGCTCCCGCATTGCCGTCATCGGCGAGCCTCTGCAGGCTGCATGCGTAGCGGCCGCGAACAATCTCACCAGTCCCGGGAGTACACGAGCATTGTCCGTCCTTCCCACGCTGGGTGCCGATGCTCCGATTCTCACGTCGGATCTGTCAGAGGACATGCTTCGAGAGCAGTTAAGAGCGTCGACCATCATGCTGGGAGATCCGCTCTTCAACATCATTGCCAAAGAAGCGGACTGCCGGCGCTGCGTCAGCTTCCCCCATGAAGCCTGCTCAGGTCGCTGGTATACGGATCACGTAGTCGACACAATCAACAGCGAGACGTTCCGCTCCCTCCAGCACGCGCTTTGCTCCACAGACTTGTCCGAATAATTTTTACAGGTTGTCTTATGAATCTCTCTGCCAAACTTTTGACCGCGGCACTCTGCGCCGCCCTGAGCACCTCTCTGATGGCACGTCAGGTGATCGATGACAATGGCGATACCGTCGACGTTCCCGATCAAATCAACCGTGTGGTTGTCACCAACATTCTCCCGCTGGCCTCAGCCGTCACGATCTTTACCAATGACGGCTCTAAAGTCGTCGGCATGCACCCGGCCTCCTACTCGGCTGCAAAAACGGGACTTCTCGGCAAACTTTACCCCGAAGTCCTCAACGCCGACCACAGTTTCATGCAGGGGGCTCATCTGAATGTCGAAGCCCTGATGGCCCTCAAACCCGACGTGGTTCTGGTCAATGCCCCTGACAAAAAAACGCTTGACATCGTTCGCAACGCCGGCCTAACGGCCTTCGGGATCAGTCCCTCGAAATGGCATTACGATATTATCCGGACACACAATGAATGGATGAAGAGCCTTACCGAACTTTGGCCCGATCAGGAAGGTAAAGGGCGGCTGATCGATGAAAAATCCCGCGCGATTACCGAAATGATCAAAGAACGCACGGCAGGTTTGGCCGACAAGGACCGGACACGCGCACTCTTTATTTATCGATATGACGACCACCAACTGGTGACCTCCGGTAAAAACTTCTTCGGTCAGTACTGGTGCGAAGCGTCCGGCGCAAAGAACGTTGCCGAGTCCGTTGAGGCGGATAACGCCAACGCCGTCATTTCGATGGAACAGGTTTACGCCTGGAATCCCGATGTTATTTTCATCACGAATTTCACCCAAGCCATGCCGGCCGATCTTTACAACAATGCGATCGGCCAGCACGACTGGTCCGATATTCAGGCAGTGAAGAATCATCGGGTTCACAAGATGCCGCTCGGTCTTTACCGCAGCTATACACCGTCAGCAGACACTCCGCTCACCTTACTCTGGATGGCCAAGCAGATGTACCCCGACACCTTTGCCGATATTGATCTCAACAAAGAGGTCAAAATCTATTATCAGGAAATCTTCGGCGTCAACCTGACTGACAGCGACGTTGAGCAGATGTTCCATCCGACGGTCGCCGGCAGTACCGATGCGACCGTCGCCACCCGCGCCAAATAAGGACACGGCATGCCGTCACCGACATCCCCGACCCGGAGTGCCCTTCAGAACGGAAGAGTGGAAAGGCATTTCAATCTTCTGATGCTCCTGCTCACCGCCGTGCTCTTGCTGGCAGCTGTCACCGCCATGTGTCTCGGACGCTATGAACTGAGCCTTCACGAAGTTGTCGCCGTTCTGCTCCCCGGCGGGCTCGATGGTGTTGACATCACTCGAATGATGGAAAACGTCGTGAGCAATGTTCGTCTGCCGAGAGTTCTTCTGGCTATTCTTGCCGGCGCAGGACTGGCGGCGTCCGGCGCAGCTTTTCAGGCGTTGTTTGCCAACCCTCTCGCGGCACCGGATACGCTAGGCGTAGCCACCGGGGCATCGTTCGGGGCGGTCCTCGGCATCCTTTTCGGCATGCCGGGCATGATGATTCAGTTGATGAGTCTGGGCGCCGGACTTGTCGCTGTCGCGCTTGTCATTACCATCAGCCGCGTACGGGACAACAACAGTATTCTGATGATTATTCTCTCTGGGATGGTTGTCGGCGCCCTCTTTTCAGCCCTCGTGTCTCTGGTCAAGTTTTCGGCCGACCCTCAGGACGTTCTGCCCTCCATCACTTTCTGGATGATGGGTGCGATGACCGGAGCCACCAAAGCCTCGGTTCTCACCGGTGCCCCTATGATCATTTTGGGACTCATCGGTCTCTGGCTTCTTCGCTGGCGGCTGAACGTCACTACCCTGCCGGCCGACGAAGCAGCCAGTCTCGGAATCCCCGTCAGACGCATCCGAGCCGCCGTGATTCTCTTTGCCACGATGATTACCGCCTCCGCCGTTTCGATGTGCGGACTGATCGGCTGGGTCGGTCTGCTGGTTCCGCATGCCGCCCGCATGGTCTTTGGGGCCAACAATCGTTTTGTCTTGCCGGCCTCGATGGTGATGGGAGCGCTCTTTATGTTGGTCATTGATACCATCGCTCGAACAGCCCTTCAAACGGAAATTCCGGTCTCCATTTTGACGGCTGTCGTCGGAGCCCCCTTCTTTATTTATCTTCTTCGCCGTACAGGCGGTATTGCGGGGTAATGCCATGCAGATCGAAGTCCGGCACGGCAGTTTTTCCTATCCCGGTTTCAAACCGGTTTTGAATGACGTCAATTTTTCCTTTGACGGCGTCGGCGTGATGAGTATTCTCGGCCCCAACGGCGCAGGGAAAACAACCCTTTTGCGGGCCATGCTGGGGCTGATTTCCTTTACCCGGGGAGAGTCTCTCGTCAACGGCAAACGTGTTCAGGAATGGAAACCCAAGGATTTCTGGCGTACGGTAGGCTACGTTCCTCAAGCCAAAACGCCCGGTTTTGCCGCCATGTCGATTGCCGATATGGTTGTCCTGGGACGCAGCACCCATGTCGGCGCTTTCGGTCTCCCCGGTCCCAAAGACTGGGCCATCGTCGATCGTGTGTTGGAAGAGGTCGGTCTCTCCCACCTCTCCGATCGCCTCTGCAGTGAAGTCTCCGGCGGTCAGCTCCAATTGGCCATGATCGCACGAGCTCTGGCAGCCGAGCCCCGGTTGCTGGTTTTGGATGAACCGGAATCCAATCTGGACTTTAAAAATCAGATGGTCGTACTCAATGTCATCCGGCGTCTCACGTCACAGGGGCTCGGGGTCATTATCAATACCCATTTTCCGGCTCATGCTCTGGAAATTTCGAGAAAAACTCTATTGGTTCCGCGAAACGGCTCCCCGACCTTCGGCGACACTCAAAGCATCATGACCGAGGACAGGTTGACTGACCTGTTTGATGTACAGGTCCGCATTCGCGATCTCGACTTACCCGAAAGACCCTACACCTGCGTGGCCGCCGTCGGCCCCCGAGCCTAACGCTGCGAACGGACCGGTTTAAAGTTTTTCACTGTCCCGACAACTTCCTCGATGCTGTCCGTCACCGAAAGGCGAAGTCCCTCGTATTTGCCCTCTTTGACCAGATATTCGAGAAGCTCGTAAACGGGCATTTCCCGTCGCCAGAAATCTACACCGAGAAAAACCATGAGACTGGCATAACCATGTGTCTGATAATGGTTGGGCACTGCTGCCTGAAAGATTTCCTGAACGGTTCCTGCACTGCCCGGCGTATAAATCAATCCGCCACGCGTGATGCTGAGAATGGTATCTTCCCGAATGCTGTTGTCGAAGAATTTGGCAATATGCGTCGCCAGAGGTGTCGCGGGTTCGTGTCCGTAAAGCCACGTCGGAATTCCGAGACTGACAAAATGCGTCTGCGGATAGCGGTAGCGAATTCTAAAAGCCGACGAGAGCCAACCGGCATCTTTCCAGCTCGGCGACTCACAGAGAACTGAGAGTGCATCCTCAACTTCCTCTTCAGTGCGCTCTGCCATCCAGGCTCCCAGATGTGTCGCCTCCATAGCGCCGGCTCCGCCGCCGCTCACCATAATGAAACCCAGCTCCGTCAGCCGTTTGCTGAGGTAGACAATCTTTCGATAAAAGGGATCGGTTCTCAACAAATCGTGCCCGCCCATAATCCCGACAATCTGCCGTTCGTGGTATGGCGAAAGAAAATCCTTGATAGCATTGCTGATCGAATGATCGTGCAGATACCGACAGAGCGTTTCCCGTACGTTCTTTGACTGAGGACCGGTGCTCAAATAATGCTGATGCACCCGATAGTCGAAGGATTCCTTCAGTGTCGACTCATCCCGCGGGTCAAAGCCGGCATAGAGCGAATGGGCGGAGTACAGATAACTGCGATAAATATCAAACGGGGCATCCAAACGAGGGAAAATCAGATTGGATTTGTCCAAATCTTTGGCAAATCCCTCCGGGAGTTTGCAGCCCAGAAACAAGCAGTTGGTGTAAGTACACTCCCCGGCTAAATCGGCCAAATCCGTGAAATTAAGATTCTGGAATACATGTCGGTCAATGATGCCGGGTTCCGTAATAAGCCCCAGCAGCTGAGTTACGGTATCGATTTCGCGATAGTCTGTCATCTTCCGTCTCCTGAACTTTCTTTTATTGTAGCGCGTCGTCTATTTAAGCCTAGAATAAGAAAAACGACTTTGGAGGCGCTTTCATGATTGCTCTGGACAAAATTCGACTCCGAGGCTTTAGAAGCATCCATCAGGTGGAAATGTCTCTCAGACGCACGAGCGTACTGATCGGCTCCAACAACTGCGGGAAATCAACCCTGCTCAAAGCTCTGAGACTTGCTCTGACCGACGAGCAGCCGGTCACCCAGCATGATTTTCACCAGTCCGATGACGGTACCGTCGCCAATGAAATCGTAATTGATGTCCGTTTCATTCCGGTTGATGACCACAACGGACGGATGCCGAGCTTTGATTCGCTCTGGCGGGAAAGGCTCGCTGACGGCATTGCCTCAGAAGACGGTCGGCAGGAATATTTTGCCCTCAGAACGACGGTGACAACAGACAGCCGAACAGGAAAACCGGTCACCGTCCGACACTTTCTGAAGGATTGGGAGAAAGAGACAACGGGCAGTCCTCTGGCTCGACCGCTCAGTGCTGTCAGAATGGTGCTTCTTGATTCCGAGGACAACCTTCAACGTTCTCTCAGCCGTCCTCAGTCTTTTATCAATCAGGCGTTCAATCAACTCAAGAGCGATGTTTTGGCTCATCCTCGGTACGCTCATTTGCCCATCACGGATCTGAGAACCACCCTCAATCGTATTTCAGAGGCTCTGGAAGGCCCGGGGAGCGGTCTTCCCGAAGAACTGGTACTCAGCGCTGCCGGTATCGGACGTTTTTTCGAATGGCTAAATAGTGCCGAAGCCGCTGACAGGTTGCCGGCACTGCTCGGGCACGGGAGTCAGAAAACGTTGCTGATCCTCTCGACGGTCACCCTGCTGGAAGGGCTGGTCCGCCAGGCTCGGGCCCATCAGTGGCCACTGTTTATTCTGATTGCCGCAGACGAACCGGAAGCTCACCTTCATCCGAATGCTCAGCGAACGCTGATGCGTCATCTGCTCGGTCTCTCCCACCAATTGCTGGTTTCCACCCATTCCCCGTTTGTCGCCAGCATGGCCGATCCGCAGGCACTCCGCTCGATGACGCGCAAGGGCGATATCATCGACGTGCGCCGACTCCCCCAACAGATGACGATCGGAGACCTGCGAACACTGAGTCGCACCATCCTTCGCCTGCGAGGAGAAATCCTCTTTGCAAGAGGTCTGATGTTTGTCGAAGGCGTCACCGAAGAACAACTCATCCGCGGCATGTTTCATGCTTATTTCGGTGAGGATCCAAGCACCTTCGGCATCACGATTGTCGGGGTTGACGGGAAAAGCTATGCTCCCTTTTTCCTGATGGCCTTGAGTCTGCACAAACCCTTCTGTGTCGTTAGCGACAACGACGGCGATGCCGAGTATGTCGTTCGAAAACAACTGGCCTCTATGGAAAACAAGACGGGTGTCAACAGTCGTCAACTCAACAGCGAAGTGTATTTTCTCTCCCGCGATCAAGCCATTGAAGGCGAGCTCGTCTACGAACTGAAACTGAGAGATGAACTGATTGACGCTCTCATGGCCTGCAGCCCGCTCAGTCAGCCATCGGAAAAGAACCTCCGTCTACAGCGTCAGCGTCTTTTTGAACTCTCACCGCGCGAACTGAAGCACCGACTCGAAAAAAAGAAGTCCGCCTACTCCTCCTACCTCGGGGATATCATCGAAATCAACCCCTACCACCGAAAAACCACGGCATTGTTGCCCCGGGCGGTCCTTTCAGCTTTCCGCCTGATGAAAACCTGGATCCAAACGCCCGACTGACGAGTCCGCTCTCGGTATCAAAAAAAAACGAAACCCTATCGAGTAGGAGGCGTGGAGTTATTGTCCACGCCTCCTCCCCCACCACCATACCGTCCGATAGCGGGCGCTTTCTAATGCGTTACTTCCATTCCCCCTTTTGCCCAAAGATTACGTCAGTACCACTGATGGTCTGCGAGGAACCTCGGACTCAGGGCTATTTTGACTATGGTCGAATTGGCTCAACGCCAATAGCTCTTTCGAGTATTAGCTCGTCTCCATGCGTCTTCGTTGCGAACCCCTGCTTTATAGAAAGCACGATATCTTGTGAATCAAGAAGCTCTCTCTTTTCCTTGATGCGAGAATCGCAATTTCCTTATTAGGCGGCCTTGATTAACCGTATCGAAGAATTTTGATAGATCCATGCCGACGGCATAATGAAAAGACCGCCCTATCAATAGGACGGTCTTTTTGTCGAACGATCGGTCAGCTTTTTCAGGAAGCCGCCGGCGTCTGTTTTGTTGAGGCTCCGGCTTTCGGCTGAGAAAGCTGGTTTGCCTCAAGTTCTGCCTGCAGGAGGCGAACCATCATGTACCGGTTAATGATTTCACGGGCAAAAAGCAGATACCCCAGATAGAGTTCGCTCTTACGCAGAGAGATCTTCTCTTCGCCGATCTGCACCATAAAGTCGCGCTGGGCATCTTCAATCAGCGTCAGCGTCTTAGTACAGCGATCGGGATAGAAGTTATCGCGGATATCGATCAGATCTGCCGAGAGACGATGGATATTTTCGCTCATCAGCCCCGTAAACGGCGAGTGACAGTTGGCAACGTAGTTTTCCGCCACTCCCATCTGGTCACGAAGTCCGTGAGACACTTCTTTCATACTCGTAAAGGCACGGTAGTAGAAGCTGCGGGCATCCCGGTCTACCTTGCTACCGCCTCCCTCCAGAGCCATCGTGTAGTACTCGCCCCGACGGACGGAAATCGTGTCAAACAACTGAGCGGCATCGCCTTTGAGTTTACGAAGCTCGTGAGTATCTTCTCTCAGGAAGGCTTTCAAGCCGTTCGAGAAAAGGGTCAGCGTAGCATTGAGGTTCTGTGTCACGGATGTGGACAAAAGATCCCGGACACTTTCCTTGTCTCCCTTCTCGATCTTTTCTTCTTCAGCTTCCTCTTCAACCTTCTTCTTTTCAAAGAAATTGGTCTTGATCACCACAAAAAGTGCCAACGCCATCATAAAGAGCATGAAGCCCTTGCCCCACATAATGAAACAAGTACAGACGATGGCACAGGCCGTAAAGGCCGAAAATGCCGTAAAGAACCAACCGGAAATCACGGTAATGACACCGGAAATACGGTAAACAGCGGACTCACGGTCCCAGGCACCGTCTGCGAGCGAAGACCCCATGGCCACCATGAACGTCACGTAGGTCGTCGAGAGCGGAAGCTTCAGACTGGTGGCCGTGGCAATCAGCGCAGCGGCCAAAACCAGGTTGACGCTCGCACGAACTTCGTCAAACGGAAGTGCGATTTCGCCCTTTTTCAATTCCTTCTTCACAAAACGCGTGGCCAAACCGTCAATCACGGTCTTCGGAATGATCTGACGAACGACGTCATTGAAACGCAACGAGAAACGCACCGCCACACGAGCCGGAAGGGACGAACCGAACTGTTCCTTGCCACCTCGAGAAGAGGAGGCCAGATTAATCGAAGTCTGAATCACGCGGTGCGCTTTCTTCGAGAACCACAGCGTAATGACCATCACAATGCCGGAAAGCAACAGGAAAATGGTCGGCGTCTTCGCACCGCTTCGGAGCTGTTCCATCGTAAAGGTATTGGCATCCGCTCCGGGTACCGCGGCAAAGTACTGCGAAGATTCCAACGCAGCCAAGGGCACGCCGACGAAGTTCACCAAGTCGTTTCCGGCAAAAGCGAAGGCAAGAGCGAAGGTACCGGCCAAAATGATGACGCGGAAAACATTGAAGTTGCAAAGCAAAATCAGCAACTGGAACAGAACGGCAAAAACAATGAAACAGCCGCCCAGCAAAGTCCAGGTGTTCTGGTTGATCCAGTCAACCCATTCCGGACGCATGAAGGAAGCGCCTTTGGCCCCCTTGATGACGAGGAAGTAGAAAATCGACGTAATGGAAACACCGGCAAAAATCCCGCCGACCCAACGGTAGATGCGTTCGTAGTGGAATGAAAACACCAAACGCAGGAGGTACTGAACAATCAGACCGGCAAAAAAGGCGATCACTACCGACATCAGGATGGCCATGATCATCGCCAGTGCCTTGGCCGAATTCAGGTAGAGCCCGAGATCGGTCAGCGGAGCTCCCGTCGACCACACCTTGTAGCAAGCCAGTGCCGTAGCGCCTCCCAACAGTTCGAAGACAATCGACACTGTCGTCGAGGTTGGCAGACCGAGAGAATTAAAGGTATTGAGCAACAGAACGTCGCAGACCATCACTGCAGTGAACACAATGATGACTTCATTGAAGGTAAAGTGTTCCGGAACCAGCACGCCGGTTTTAGCCACCTCCATCATGCCTGACGAGAAGGTAGCCCCCAGAAGAACCCCCAGACTAGCTACCGTCAGAATGACCCAAAACGGCGCGGAGCGACTGCCGACGGCGGAGTTAAGGAAATTGACGGCGTCATTACTGACGCCAACGAAAAGGTCAATGATTGCCAGACAACACAAAAGGCCCAGCACAACATAAATGAATGTATCCATCCGGTCTTTGCCGCCTTGTCTCTGCTGACTCTCTCGGGAGAGATCCCTTGGTCAGTCCGCACAGAAAAACGGCCTATCTACATGAGTCGTAACGGGGCGTATTTTATCGAAAAAACTTCGCTTTTTTTGTTGAAAGCACATTTTTTTCGTCGCTCCTGCGAGAATTGGTAGAGCGCCTTCTCACAGAAGGTATTCATGCCGAGAATGCACTCCCGGACACTCTGAAAAACGGGCTTCACTAGAAATATTTCGTCACAAACAGCTCAATCTCTGACGAGCGGACTTTCCGGGAAGAGACGGTCCACCAGCCGACGAAGAACCCAATCACGATCCGTCAGGACGCTGCCCGGTTCCAGGCGACTGTCCGAGGGCTGACGGATATGACTGCTCACGTGATAGTTTTCTCCGGTATAGCAATCCGTGAATGTGAGAGACATCGTCTCGCCATCCGCCCGATTCGTGACCGAAAAACTCACTTTCGCCCGGCATTTTCTCGAGTGACCGACTTCATTGTTTTCAATGAGAACGGGCTCAAATCCCCGGTCTCTCAGCATCTGCATGACTAACCAGTCCAGCGATGCCGAATGCTCTTCCTGAGGAACCAGACACAAAGTGCCAAAACTCTGGTAGGCACTCTGATAATGGTGTGCCCGTCTGTCTGCCGTCTGACAACCGGTCAGTACAAGCAAAGAACAGAGTACAGCCAAGAGACCCGCCTTTTTCCCTTCCAACATGAAACCCTCCTTTTTATGAGAGACAGACTTCTCTGTTCGACAGAGATTAGCAGAGTCGACACCAACGGTGTATTGACTTCTCCGTGCGAGGTTCGCTTTTCTCTGACAAGGGACGCATACAAAAAGACCCGTATCCCGATCAACAAGGATACAGGTCTTCCGACTGCAGAGGCTGAGCCTCCCGAGCGAAAATGACTTATTTCACCCGTTTGGCGTCCACAATTTCCTTGAAGTAAGTCCCGGCGATGAACTTCGGCTTACGCATGGCAGGGATCTTGATGGCATCGCCGGTCGACGGATTGCGTCCCGTACGCGGGGCACTGTCAACAGCCTTGAACGTTCCGAAACCAATCATCGTGACGGATTCGCCGGCAGTCACAGCAGTCATGATTTCTTCAAACACGGAAACTACGATACGATCCGCTTCTGCTTTGGAAATCCCATTACGTTCGGCAACCTTGTCAACAAGTTCGAGACGATTCATGCTTGAGCACTCCTTTTTCGAAAAAGTTCGTCGCGTGGCTCACCCCGGCGACGAAAAAGTCAGATTGAAATTGAGTCAGTGTCCCGATTCTTCGGACGGCGTCGGTGGTTCATCCCCTAACGGGGAGTAGGAATTTTCCAGCAAAAAAGTCGTCTTGAGATCACTGTAGAAGGCATTCTAAACAGCTGAATTTTCTTTCCTTTTAGGATTAACCCGAAGGCGTTTTGACGGCTTCAGGCCGTCACTCATCCGCCCACTGCAGATCAACGCCGGTATTGCGAATAGATACGATAAACATAAAAACTTACAATTGCCTACTGAGAGTAGCGTTTATGAGTAAACGTTCGTTCTCTTTCGAAAAATGAGAACACGATTTTCTCAGAATGGCTCATCCTTTTTAACAGTGTTTTTACTTATCTCCCGTCACGCCTTGTATTACTCCCGAAGGAGTACAGGGTTTTCGAGCAGTTTCATTCATACAGAAGGAAAGTCAGGCTTTTTTTGCGATTTTTTCTCATTCTCAATCGTCAGTTGCAAACACACGTTTCAAAATCTCGAACCGCAACGATTGATTTCAACCGATGTGAGCCTCCTCTGTCGATCAGGAGGTCCGTCCTTTGAGAAAAAACGCCGCTCCGTCAATAGATTGGCGTCCTCTCCGGCGACAGACAACGAAGTTTTATACCGCAGTCAGGTAGAATGTCCGAATCTTTCTTTTCAGCCTTATATGACTGCCGATCCAACAATGCCCCGACACAACTCCCCGTCTGCCCGTCCGGAACTTTACGACCCAAGACTTGTTGCCCTCTTTGCACTTCTCTTTACACCAATCTTCGGCGCTCAGCTGCAGGCACTGAATTGGGCACGTCTGGGTGAAGACGGACAGGTCCGCACATCCCGGTTATGGGTACGAGCCAGCTTTTGGCTTCTGCTTCTTTTTATTCTCATGCAGGCTATTTTCCAGCATGAGCCGCTGATGCGTTTCGGCGGCATCTATTTTCTGGTTGTCAGCTGGGCCTGCTGGATGCTCACGTCCGGTTACCGCCAGATTACCTATGTCAAAAATCTTTACGGCAACGACTATCCCAAAGCCAAAATTGGACGTCCGATTCTGCTCGGTGCCGGCGGTTGGGTCATTTACTCCATGGTAGCCGTCACCTTCGGCATGGCGTTGGCTCTTTTCGGTTACGATCCCGCTGTCAATACACCCGCCTCTGACGGTGTCACGATCCGTGTTCCCGAAGGCAGCGATCAGCCCATTGTCGAACCGCTTCGCCCCCTGCCGGAAGCACCGATTCCGGAGACATCTGGCATCGATAAACCGCTCGGTCAATAAGATCTCTCATCATGCCGCGCCGCCCCGACCCTACCTTTACGATTCAGGCTCCGGAAACTTCCGGCAGTCATGTTCTGGATTTGCTCGGCGGGGTTGTACGGCAGCGTCCGCTAACCGGTGAGGAAGCCCTGAGAGCACTGGAAAAACTCGAGTGTGACGCCGTCGCGGGTAACCCTGTCGCACAAACGGAATTTGCCCGCTATCTCCTCACCGATGCGCCGGACTACCGCAAAAACAGACGCAGCCTGCTGTTGCTGAGAAATGCCGTCAAAACCGGCCTTCCGCAGGCCAAACATCTTCTGGGACTCCTGATGATGCGGGGGCAGGGACTTCAGCCAAATCACGCAGAAGGTGCCCGTCTTCTCCGAGAAGCGGCCATCGCCGGCGTCGCTGAGGCAGCCCTTGACTTTGCCAAGGCGGCCCAATTGGGCTACGGTCTTCCCGTCTCACCGGAAACGGCTCTCTACTGGTGGCGAATTGCCGGGGCTCAGGGAAAAATTACCGGTCAGCGCAATGCCGGGCTTGCCTATCGAGATGGTCTCGGCACGTCGCCGGATCCCAATCAGGCCGCCAAGTGGCTCACGCAGGCAGCAAAAGCCGGTGACGCGGATTCGCAGTACGCTCTGGCACGTCTTCATCTTGAACGCAGTTGGAACGAACGGGATCCGGATGAAGCCCGACGCTGGATGCGTGAAGCCGCCCTCTCCGGCGTTGTCGACGCTCAATATCGTCTGGGCGTTTTCTTCTGGTCGGGACGAGGGGGACGGGTTGATCTCCGGGAAGCGGTCCGCTGGATGTGCCGCGCAGCCGAAAACGGCAGCACGCTCGCCATGACCACCCTTTCCGGCTTTCTCCTGACGGGAAATGCGCTTCCGCTGAACCGTCCGTCTGCTTACGCTCTCCTCAAAGCCGCCGCCAATCTCGGCGACGCCTCTGCCACGGCCACGCTTCCGTCCATGCTCTTGATGTTGCCCCCCCGTGAACGGCGTCAGGCGGACAAATGGGTGCGCTCGGCGACGTCGACAAAATCCCTGGTCGAATTTCTGATTCCCCGCGCAGACCGCTAAAATCCGAACAAGCGATCGGATTTATTGAGCCGCACGAAAAATAAAGCTCTTGAACTGTTTCCGAAACCGTTCCCGTAACTCGGCGGACGGATAATCATCCCCCACCGTCGGCAAAGCCGCGAGCAAGAGCCCCGGCGGTCGTCGATAGATCTGCAGAGCCCAAGTATCAACCCCGCGATCTTCCAGACTGTCTGCCAGTCCCATGAGGTCCGCCTCTGTCAGCAAATCGGGATGAGCCGTGGTTCGGCACTCGTAGGAGACGCCGGACGCCTGCAATATGGACAGAGATTCCGCCCAATTCCTCTCCGCCCCTCGAACCCGAACGATTTTCTCCCAAAGATCAGGTCGCTCCGGCGGTGCCTTCACATCCAGACCGACCCAATCCAGAGCGTCAATGATTTCCGACAGGCGACGGGGATAGGCGCCGCCTGTATGCAGACCCACCTGAAATCCCATCGCCTTCACCTTCCTGACGGCGGCAGGCAGTGCAGGATCCGTACAGGGCTCCCCGCCACTGAAGACAACGCCGTCAAGGAGTCCCTGCCTTCGGCTGAGCAATTTTTCCAGCTCGGACCAGTCGGCATGTTCGAGTGTTTCATCAAACTGCCTCGACTGCATCCAGGGATTCTGACAATACACACAGCGCCAGGGACAGCCCTGAACAAAAGCGACCGCCGAGAGTTTCCCCGGAAAGTCAATCGTCGTAAACGGCGTGATACCGGCGATGCGCAACTTTTCCGCCGAGACTGCGAAAACCCTATGCTCAGCCACGGCGACTCCGGCATGCCTCTCGTTCATGCCTTACTCGGCCTTTCTCTGACTGCCCTGATCGTGTTGCTCGATCGCTTTTTCGGTAAAACAAACACGCTCTTCAAATTCTCCTTTTTTTCCTGTATTGAAGGACTGCACCGGGCGGTGATACCCCATCACACGGGTCCACACTTCACAGGGCTGACGTTCCTCATCGGTGAGAGTCACGGTGTCGGGGGTCTTTTTATCTGTCATCACAATCTCCTTCTTTCCATATTGCCGAACAGTCATCGGCAGGTTCGTTGTCAGTGTGCCTCGCTTCCTTCGACCCGAGCCAACTTGGCGCGCTTTTTCGCCGTCAGCTCCGCATCGCACAACGGGCAGAAATCATGTCGCCCGGAGAGATAGCCGTGCTTGGGACAAATCGAGAACGTCGGGGTAATCGTGATATAAGGCAGACGGAAACGTGTCAGCGTCCGACGGACCAGATCACGACAGGCTTCGGGGGAGGAAACCGCTTCGTTCATATAGAGGTGGAGAACCGTTCCCCCCGTATATTTTCTCTGAAGATCATCTTGACGCTCAAGCGCTTCAAAGGGGTCGTCCGTAAAGTTCACAGGCAGCTGAGACGAATTGGTGTAGTACGGATGCGAAGAGGTTCCGGCCTGCAAAATTCTGGGATAACGCTTGCGGTCTTCCTTGGCAAAGCGGTAGGTCGTCCCTTCGGCAGGGGTAGCCTCAAGGTTGTACATATGATCCGTTTCCTCCTGAAAACTCACGAGTCGTTCCCGTACATGATCCAGAAAGCGAAGCGCAAAATCGTGTCCCCAATCCGTCGTGATATCGTCCGAATCGTTCGTAAAATTCCGGATCATTTCATTGATCCCGTTAACCCCAATCGTCGAAAAATGATTGCGAAGCGTCCCGAGATAGCGCTTCGTATAAGGGAACAGCCCCTGATCGATGTGACGCTGAATCACCTTGCGCTTGATTTCCAGGCTGGTTTTGGCCAAATCGAGCAGGTAATCCAGCCGTTTCAGCAGACCGCTCTCATCCCCCTTGAAGAGATAGCCGAGACGGGCACAGTTGATCGTAACGACACCGAGCGATCCGGTCTGTTCCGCCGAACCGAAAAGGCCGTTCCCGCGCTTGAGCAATTCACGCAGATCCAGCTGCAGACGACAGCACATGGACCGAATCATGTTGGGTTTTAATTCCGAATTGATGAAATTCTGGAAATACGGCAGACCGTAGCGCGCCGTCATATCAAAGAGGCGCATTGCATTCGGACTGTCCCAGTCAAAATCCGGCGTTACGTTGTAGGTGGGAATCGGGAAGGTGAACACGCGTCCCTTCGCATCGCCCTTGAGCATCACCTCAATATAGGCACGATTGATCATGTCCATTTCAGTCTGAAGATCGCCGTAGGTAAACGCCATCGTCTCCCCGCCGATGACCGGGTGTTCGTCCTTCAGATCTTCCGGACAGGTCCAGTCAAAGGTCAGATTGGTAAAGGGCGTCTGCGTTCCCCAGCGACTCGGCACATTCAGGTTGTAAATCAGCTCCTGAATACTCTGCAGCACTTCTTCGTAGGGCAGGTTGTCCTTACGGATAAAGGGAGCGAGGTAGGTGTCAAACGATGAAAACGCCTGAGCACCGGCCCACTCGTTCTGCATTGTTCCGAGAAAATTCACGATCTGCCCCGTCGCCGAAGAGAGGTGCTTCGGTGCGTTGGCTTCCACCTTACCGGCCACGCCGTTGAGCCCCTCCGTCAGCAACGTTCTCAGACTCCACCCGGCACAGTAACCGGAGAGCATGTCAAGATCGTGAATGTGCAAATCCGCCTCGCGATGGGCGCGACCGACCTCTTCCGGGTAAATGTAATTGAGCCAGTAGTTGGCGACCACCTTGCCTGAGACGTTCAAAATCAGCCCGCCGAGCGAATATCCCTGATTGGCATTGGCATTGACACGCCAATCAAGCTGATCCAGATATTCGTTGATGGAGGATTCCACATTCACCCAACTTTTTTTGGCATCGCGAACCTTCTTGCGACTTTCACGATAAACGATATAGGCACGCAGCGTAGTAAAAAAGCCTGCATCGAAGAGCGCGTGTTCTACGGCATCCTGGATCTCTTCAATATGAAGAGTGCGCTTGCCGTCCTGAGCGAACTTGGGCATGACGCCGTGTCCGACAATCTCTCTGGCACGAGCTTCTCCGAACTCTTCCGTCGCCTTTCCCGCACTGGCAACCGCGTGGACGATTTTTTCCAGATCGAAAGGTTTGACACTGCCGTCCCGTTTCAAGACGTGCATGCCTTCGTATTTTTCGTTCTCGCTCATGCGCTCTCCACTCACATTCGAACCGTTGATAAAAAAATGCTCCCCGGAATACCAAACCGCCACAAAGACGCCGACTGACCCCGGAGAGACAATATTTAGTAGAAGAAAACCTGGTTAACAACTATTCATAGTATGTCTCGGAATCTTCGGTCTGACCAATATATCAAAAGATCCTGTCTCCTGCTCGCCGAAACGAGGTTTCCCTTCGGGACTGCAACCGCCCCCTTCCCACCGAAAATCAAGAACTTAGTTTCCCAAAAGACGAACATTTACCCCTCAAAGGGGTTTTCCCTAATTGTCTTTTCTGTCTGCTTCTAGGTGTTAATCCTTCTGTTCGCATCTCCAAGGGCTAACTACAATAGTTATGTTGTCCGGAACCTCTTTCTCTGACAGGAAGCACGGTTTTTGGACAACCTTTCAATCGGTCCGAGGGGTCGCTCGGACGGTTCGTTCCGTTTTTCTCTTTGCCTCTCCTGAGAAGCAAGGACCGTTCCGTCTGTCCGGCAAGTGTCCGTTGATTGATTTTTTTACCTGCCGGACTTACGTTTCCGGCAGGCTTTTTTTTCGGTATTCGACGGTCTTTTTCAAAAGCACGCCCTGCCCGTATCTTGCGTTCAAACAAGATTCTTTTGTTTTACGTATATTTACTTATAAGCTAAACTACCTAATACACCTTTCCCCGACACTGTCCGCGCTTAAGTCCTTGATAATAAATCTCATTTACAGACCGACGATCTCTTGACGAAGATCAATCAAAGAGCTTTTCTCTCGGATCTTTACACGAGAGCCGTTAGCCATGATCTCGTCAAAGACGAAAAAAAGCGTGACTTGGCACGCTCTCCCGATATCACCCAATCACTGTCACCTCACACCTCTGCGGGCTACGTTTCAGGCACTCATCAAGCGGCATCGGTCAATCAATCTGTCCCCCCTCAATCACTCCGGCGGGTGACCGGGCCTCCAACGTCATCGGCCATACAAACAAAAGAGCCGGCGAGAAATCTGTTCTCTACCGGCTCTGTTGTGACCACACAATTCCGAAGCCTCTTCAGTGGACTTTTCCACTCCGTACAGTCCGGCTTGAGGAGCTCACCGAACTTTGACGCCTCTTAAGAATTGCTTGATACTAAAGTTACCTGAGTTTACAAAGCCTTGCAATCGCCTCCGAGAGGCTCATTTCGAGAGACCTCAACCCCCTTTTGTCAAATCGGTCTCACTAGGTTTCTGAGAGCAACAGTTTTGCCAGGGCAGCTTCTTGGGACAAAGCACCTAAATCCTAGTTATTTCTACGTATTGCGCTTAACCCATTGACGCTTCTCCGTGGAGGGATTAAAGTCAGCCGAACGGATGATTACCATCCCGTAAAAGAGGTGAGAGGTCCCTCTAAAAAAACAAGACAGTCGGAAAAACCAACGCGATTGCCTACAATGACCTCATTAGCAGTGCCCGACGAGACGGGATTCCCATCCCGCCTGTTGGGCGTTTCCGTTGCTCGGCTCAGCCCGAGCCATTAACCCTTTTTCAGGACAATCAGAGTGAGTTCAAACAACCAGTCCCGCCGTACCGCCAAGGATCGCATTAAAGAGTTGGACCTTCTCACCACACTCCCCGAGCTTCTCACCCATCATCTCGCCGTACGTCCAGACGATGTCATCTACAAGGTCTACAGCAATGCCGAGAAAGCGTGGAAGGATCTCACTGTCAAGAATGTCTACGATCAGGTACACGACTGGCGTCATGCCTTTGCCGCCCACGCCTCGCTGGGACGCGGAGACCGTGTGGCCATGTTGCTGCCCAATTGTCCTGAAGCGGTTTTCTTTGACCTCTCAGCGCTCTCCAATGCCCTGGTCCCGGTGCCCCTGCACGCCATCGACACACCGAAATCCTCCGCGTTCATTCTGAATGATTCGGGTGCCAAGGTTCTCGTCACAAACAAGCTCCTCAAGTGGAAGCAGATCCGTGAAGTCGCCGAACTGCCCTCTTTGGAATTGGTCGTCATTACCGAAGACAAGGACTGCGACGATCTGGAGGCGCCGATCCCCGTGATGACGCTGGCCACCTTTATCCGAGAAGGCATCCCCTCGAAGCTTCCTTCCGAAGGCCCCAAGCCTACGGATCTCGCCGCGCTCGTCTATACCTCGGGCACGACGGGGACTCCCAAAGGCGTCATGCTCACTCACCGCAACGTGCTTGCCAATATCCGCGGCGTTCTCCAGCTGGTGATGCCCTATGAACAGGAAACTCTCCTTTCGTTCCTGCCGCTCTCGCATACCTTCGAAAGAACCACGTCGTACTACCTGGCGTTGGGGCTCGGTTTCACGACGGCATTCAACCGCTCGATCGCCACTCTGCAGGAAGACTTCCGACAAATCCGCCCGTCCGTGCTGATGTCCGTACCGCGCGTGTATGAAATGATCTACAACAAGCTTCAGGACGGATTGGCCAAGAAGGGCAAAGTTGTTCAGTATCTCTTTGACTGGGCTGTCGAAGTCGGCTGGCGCCGTTTCTGCCGCACCAACGGTCTGCCGGTAGAATCCTCCGCCCGTGCCTTCCTTGACCCGCTGGTCGCCGGTTTTCTGGATAAGAAGGTCGGCAGTCAGTTGCGTGCCGTATTCGGCGACAACATTCATCTCTTTATTTCCGGCGGCGCCGCTCTGTCTCCGAATGTGGCCAAAACCTTCCTTGCTCTGGGTGTCAACATCATTCAGGGCTACGGGATGACGGAAACATCGCCGATCATTTCGGTCAACAAACCCCAGCACAATCATCCCCATACAGTCGGCCCCGCCCTTCCCAATCTGGAAGTTCGCCTTGGCGAAGGGGACGAACTTCAGGTCCGCGGACCGTCCGTCATGCAGGGGTACTGGAACCGAGAAGACGCCACGCGCGAAATATTCGAAGACGGCGGCTGGCTCAAGACCGGAGACGTCTGTTCGATCTACCCGGACGGCAATATCCGCATTACCGGCCGTATCAAGGAAATCATCGTCACCTCGACGGGCGAAAAAGTTCCGCCGGCCGACTTGGAAGCCGCCATTGAAACCGACCGTCTGTTCTCACAGAGTCTTGTTTTCGGGGACGACCGTCCGTTTATTTCTGCTCTGGTCGTGATCAATCCCGAGGAATGGAAAACGGTCTGCGCCGAACTGCAGCTCGATCCGGCAGACCCGGCCTCGCTGAAGGATTCGAAAGCTAAACGATTGGCACTGCAACGGATTAAGGCCGCCACTTCCGGCTTCCCCAACTACGGTGTTCCGCGTCAGGTCACGCTTTTGAACGAGCCTTGGACCATTGAAAACGGTATGCTGACCCCCACGCTGAAGATGAAGCGTCGGGTCATCGTGGCCCAGTATCAGACAGAGATTGAAGCCATGTATGACGCATTGGGCGGCAAACGCTAATTCCAACGGACTCCCGTCTTTTCGCTAAGACCGTTCGATTTCATCTTCGAACGGTCTTTTTTATTCACTTTTTTTCTCTAGAATACGGGATTAAATATCCCTAGCTTTGCTTTCTCCCGCCCGTGATGGCCACAGAAACCAAGCTCAAACGATCGACCTTTTTTACTTCACCGAGATTCTCCGTGACGACAACAGACCGTTCCTTTATCAACGACTTCCGCTCGATCCCTGACATGCTTCACCATACCGTGGCCACCTGGCCCGACCGTGAGGCTTTTCGTCAATTCGATTATGCTGAAAACCGTTGGCTTTCCATTACCTGGCGTACCTTCTATGAAAAGGTTCAGCGCTGGCGGCGTGCCTTTACCGCAATGGATTTGCATAAAGGCGATCGCGTCGCCATGCTTCTCACCAACTGTATCGATGCCGTCACATTTGACGAGGCGGCATTAGCCAACGGCCTTGTCCCCGTCCCGTTGCATGCCATCGATACCGCCGGCTCATCGGCCTATATTCTGAGAGACTCCAACGCCCGCTTCCTGATCACAACTTCGCGTGCCCGTTGGAATGCCATCGCGAAGGCTGCTGCCACGGAACAGGACGGCCTGCCGGACCTGAATCTCGTCGTCTTTACCAATGAAGTGGTGACGGAAGGCTCTCCCCATGACCTGGAAGGCCATCCCGTCACCCTTCTCGGCATTGAAGAATGGCTCTCTACGGGGAATCACGTTCCGGAAAGCGCTCTCCCGGCATCTCCGTCGCCAGACGACATCTGCGGCTTTATCTATACCTCAGGCACAACGGGACGCCCCAAGGGGGTGATGCTGACGCACCGCAATATTGTCGAAAACGTCAAACAGATCAATCGGTGTTTCGACTTTTCCCACGAAGACATCTTCCTCAGCTATCTTCCGTTCTCGCACACCTTTGAGAGAACGGTTGCCCATTACAACTCACTCGCCAACGGTTCGGCCATGGCATTTGCCCGCAGTGCAGCCAGCATCGAACAGGACATGCTGACGGTTCAGCCGACGCTCATGTGTTCCGTTCCGCGTGTCTACGAACGCATCTATCAGCGCCTTGTCCACGAACTGGCGGAGGCTTCCGAAGAAAAGCGCCACCTTACCGACTGGACCAAAGAGGTCGGCTGGCGTCGTTTCTGCCTTCAAAACGACCTGCCGGTTGAGCACTCTCAACGCGAAAACCTCGACGACACGGTTTGGCCCACGCTCGACACGGATATTGCTTCCAAAATCCGCGCACTTTTTGGCGGCAAACTCCGCGCCACCTTCGCCGGAGGCGCCAGTCTGAACAATGCCGTTGCGAAGTTCTTCTGTGCCATGGGAATCAATATTCTGCAGGTATACGGCCTGACAGAAACATCACCGATCGTTTCCTTTACCCGTCCGGTGGGCAACCATCCGAGCTGTGTCGGTTTCCCGGTTCCGGACTGTGAAGTCAAGCTCGGCGACAACGACGAATTGCTCGTACGAGGCCCTCAGGTTATGTCCGGTTATTGGGGCAAGCCCCGTGAAACCGAAGCCGCCTTTATTGACGGTTGGTTCCGCACGGGAGACCAGGCCGATCTTTCGGACGGCGGTCGTATCCGCATCAAGGGTCGTCTCAAAGAAATCGTCGTCACCAGTACGGGCGAAAAGATTGCGCCGATCGACATTGAGTTCGCCATTCAGGAAGACCGTCTCTTTGAACAAGTGATGGTATTGGGAGACAACCGTCCGTTCGTCACGGCTCTGGCCGTCGTCAATGAAAAAATGTGGCGCGAACTCTGCGAAGAAATGCAGTTGCCTTTTGATGACCCCGAAACCATGCATGCCCGTGACATGAATCGCCTTCTGGTTAAGCGCATCCGTCAGGCCTGTCGCAACTTTCCCCAGTACGGCATTCCCCGTGCCGTCGGCGTCATGTTGGAACCCTGGACAGTGGAAAACGGGTTGCTCACGCCGACCATGAAACTGCGTCGTCCCCAGATTCTCGCGAAAAATCTGGATCTGATTGAAACGCTCTATGCCGGACATCAGAACGCCCGATAACCCGAAATTTTCCTCTCTCAAATCAGCCCGTCGGACACTCGTTCCGACGGGCTTTTGACGTAGATTCGGCGCTTCTTTTGTTTTTTTGTGGTTTCGACAGACTTTTTTTTATTCGGAGTCACACTTTTTCCTCAAAAAGCGTTACACTCTGTCCGCAAATCAATCTCCCATTTGTTTCGAAAGAAATTCTCTTTCGAAACTAAAGTGTACGGCTCCGACGGCTCCGTTCCGTTGATCGTACGGGCGTATCAAGTTTCAAATCTTTCTCCTCGTCCTCGTTGCCGACGTCGGGGAAAATTCTTTTTTTTTGTGCTTAGAGGTTGTTATGCGACTCCTTCAGAAGGCTCTCACCTTCGACGACGTTCTGCTCGTTCCCGCTTATTCCGAAATTCTCCCCCGCGATACTCAGCTCTCCACGCAGTTGACGCGCAATCTCCGTATCAATATCCCGATGTGCTCTGCCGTGATGGATACGGTGACGGAAGCCCGTCTTGCTATCGCCATGGCTCAGGAAGGCGGTATCGGCTTCATCCATAAGAACATGTCCGCCGATCAGCAGGCTGCCGAAGTTCTGAAGGTGAAGCGCCACGAAGCCGGTGTCGTTGCCGAACCGATTACCATCGGTCCTGACATGCTCGTCGGCGATGTGATCGCTCTGGCCCGTCGCAACCATATCTCCGGTCTCCCCGTTGTCGACGGCAAGCACGTCCTCGGCATGGTGACGAACCGCGACCTTCGCTTTGAAACCCGTATGGGTGTGCCCGTCTCCGAAGTCATGACCCCGCGCGAACGCCTGGTCACGGTCAAGGAAGGCGCTTCCCTCGAAGAAGCCAAGGCTCTCATGCACAAGCACCGTCTTGAACGCGTGCTCGTTGTCAACGACAACTTCGACCTTTGCGGTCTGATGACGGTCAAGGACATCACCAAGGCCAGCGACCATCCGTTCGCCGCCAAGGACTCCCAGGGCAAGCTTCTTGTCGGTGCCGGTGTGTCCGTCGGTGCCGGTACGGAAGAACGTATTGAAAAGCTCGTTGATGCCGGCGTTGACGTCATCGTCGTCGACACCGCTCACGGTCACTCCGCCGGTGTTCTCAACCGCGTCAAGTGGGTCAAGGAACACTACCCCAACCTTCAGGTTGTCGGCGGTAACATCGCTACGGCCGCCGCTGCTCTCGCCCTCGTTGATGCCGGCGCCGACTGCGTGAAGGTCGGTATCGGCCCGGGTTCCATCTGTACGACCCGTATCGTTGCCGGTGTCGGTGTTCCGCAGGTCTCCGCCATTTCCAACGTTGCCGAAGCTCTTCGCGACACGGGCGTTCCCTGTATCGCCGACGGCGGTATCCGCTTCTCCGGTGACGTTGCCAAGGCCATCGCTGCCGGTGCCAACGCTGTCATGATGGGCGGTATGTTTGCCGGTACGGACGAAGCTCCGGGCGAAATCATTCTCTCCCAGGGTCGTTCCTTCAAGTCCTACCGCGGTATGGGCTCTCTGGGCGCCATGGGCAAGGGTTCCGCTGACCGCTACTTCCAGGACAACAACCAGGGCAATATCGACAAGTTCGTGCCGGAAGGCATTGAAGGGATGGTTCCGTACAAGGGCCCCGTTGCTTCCATCATCTACCAGATCATCGGCGGCCTCCGCTCCTCCATGGGCTACTGCGGTTGTGCCACGATCGACGAAATGCGCACCCGTGCTCAGTTCGTTCAGATCACGTCCGGCGGTCTCCGTGAATCGCACGTCCATGACGTTCGCATTACGAAGGAAGCTCCGAACTACCGTCAGGAACACTAATTTCCAACGTACGGTTCGTTACATTTAAGGAAGGCGCGGCAGTACAAACTGCCGCGCCTTTCTCATCTTTTACACTAAAATCCGTACGATTTTTTCTTCTTTTACGATGCGGGTATCAAATGTCCCATGATCGCATTCTTATTCTCGACTTCGGCAGCCAGGTCACTCAGCTGATTGCTCGTCGCGTCCGCGAAGCCCACGTTTACTGCGAAGTACATCCCAACGATGTCTCCGCTGAATTCATTCGTGAATTCAATCCTAAGGGCATTATTTTGTCCGGCTCCCATATGAGCGCCTACGAAGAAAGCAATGACCAGGCCTCTCCGGCAGTCTTTGAAGCCGGCGTTCCCGTTTTAGGCATCTGCTACGGTATGCAGACTATGGCTCAGCAGCTCGGCGGTAAAGTCGAAAGCGGTGCCAAGCGCGAATTCGGTTACGCAGAAGTGCTTCCGGCCGAAGACACGACGCTTCTGGACAGTCTCGAAGACGGTCGAACGGCCGACGGCAAGCCGCTTCTCAAGGTGTGGATGAGTCACGGCGACAAAGTCACGCTTCTCCCTCCCGGCTTCAAGGTGATGTGCTCGACGCCCTCCTGCCCGATCGCCGGCATGTATAACGAAGACAAGCGCTTCTATGCCCTGCAGTTCCATCCTGAGGTGACTCACACCGTTAAGGGAACGGACATGCTCCGTCGCTTTGTGCTCAATATCTGCGGTTGCTCGGCCGACTGGGTGATGGGCGACTATATTTCCGAAGCGGTTCAGGCCATTCGCGAACAGGTCGGCGATGAAGAAGTCATTCTCGGCCTTTCCGGCGGCGTGGACAGTTCCGTTGCCGCCGCTTTGATTCACCGTGCCATCGGCGATCAGCTCACCTGTGTTTTTGTCGACAACGGACTTCTTCGCAAAAACGAACGCGAACAGGTTCGTGAAACGTTTGAAAAGAACATGGGACTCAAGCTGATTGTGGTTGACGCCGTTGATCGTTTCATGAACGACCTTGCAGGCGTGGCCGATCCCGAAGACAAGCGCAAGATCATCGGTCGCGACTTCGTTGAAATTTTCCAGGAAGAAGCCTCCAAACTCACCTCCGCCAAGTGGCTTGCGCAGGGGACCATCTACCCCGACGTCATTGAGTCTGCCGGTGCCAAAACCAAGAAGGCCAAGACCATCAAGTCTCACCACAATGTGGGCGGTCTTCCCGAGACGCTGCACCTCAAGCTTCTTGAACCGCTGCGCTCACTCTTTAAGGATGAGGTCCGCGAACTCGGTCTCGAACTCGGCCTGCCGGCTGAAATGGTCTACCGTCATCCCTTCCCGGGTCCCGGTCTCGGTGTTCGCATTCTCGGCGAAGTCAAGCGTGAATATGCCGACCTTCTCCGTGAAGCTGATGCCATCTTCATTGAAGAACTCCGCGCCGCAGGTCTTTACGACAAGGTCAGTCAGGCCTTTGTGGTCTTCCTCCCGGTCAAATCGGTCGGTGTGATGGGCGACGGGCGTACCTATGAATGGGTTGTCAGCCTGCGCTGCGTTGAAACGACCGACTTCATGACGGCCGTCTGGAGCCATCTGCCCTACGATCTGCTTGGTAAAGTCTCGAACCGCATCATCAATGAAGTTCGCGGCATCAACCGCGTCGTGTATGACGTGTCGGGCAAGCCGCCTTCTACGATTGAATGGGAATGACCTCCCGAGTTGTTCTAAGCTGATTTAAGCGGAACTCGTAGCCCCGTAAACCATTGAGTTTACGGGGTTTTCTTTTTGTTACGATGTTTTAAACGGAACTAAAAAGAACTACCAAGAAGTGCTCTGGTCTCGGTGTTTGTATCGGTGAGAAAGGAAGGTATGATGAGGCTAAATCGAAAACACCGATACACGTTTTTGAGGCCGTATCGGTGAATTATCTGAAAATCCCCTGTGGGACAGGCTTATGCAAGACTTGTTTGGCGACACTCTTTTTTGAGCCTTTTCCATACTCATTCACCGATACAGGAAACAGCAAAATGCTCACAGAGACTAAGTTGCAAGCACTTCGGAGGAGTCCGAAAACCGATACAGTGACAAAGATAGCAGATCGGGACGGTCTTTACATACGAGTCACGCCTCACGGCACAATTTCATTCTGTTGGAACTTCTGGATGGGTGGTCGATCCGGTCGCAGAGGCACCGTCAATTACGGCCAATACCCCGTCGTTTCTCTCGCAGAAGCTCGCCTGCTTCATGCTAAAGCGAAAGATGATGTTGCTCACGTCATTGACCCTGCTCGAAAGAAGACGACCAAAAGAACAACAATCCGCGACAGTGGCACTTTTGCAGACTGGTGGCAGAATTACATCATGCACTCAGATCTTGCCGATTCGACCGTTGCGATGAGGTCTGCTGTCTACAAAAGGGACGTAGAGAAACGTATTGGAAGACTAAAATTTCACGAAATCGACGAGACGATGGTTCAGCAAATTTGTGACTCCATCGTCGATCGCGGAGCGCCTGCCGTCGCTATCCACGTCCGCGACATCATCCTGCAAGTGTTTTCTTGGGCAAAACTCAAAGGCAAAAAGGTAATTAATCCCACTTCTGAAGTTGCACCAAGTTCAATCGCTAAATTTCATTCTCGCGAACGGAACCTATCTCCAGAAGAAATCGCAACGGCACTCGAAATGTATCGATTCGTTGGTGCGAATCTGTCTGTTAAAGCGGGAACGAAACTTCTTTTAATGACGTTCGTCAGAAAATCAGAACTCACAAAAGCAACTTGGGATGAAATTAACTTTGAAGAAGCATTGTGGACGATCCCAGCTGCCCGAATGAAAAAGCGAACCCCTCATGTCGTCCCACTCAGCAACCAGGCGCTCGACATCCTTATTGGCTTAAAGACTCTCGCGGGATCTAGTGAATTCATTCTTCCAAGCAGATACGACAGCACGAAACCGATGAGTTCAGCTACGTTCAACAGAGTCTTTCAACAACTCTCTGAAGAAGCTGAAAAGCAGGGTAAAATCGAGAGTGTCCGGATTTTTGTGTAGACGTGTTATTCTCTCCTTACTACATATA
>Magnolia_p2__coassemble_650_pt1 | contig 43657 bp, 35 predicted proteins | sample Magnolia_p2__metabat2_high_PE_017 | metagenome-assembled genome bin Magnolia_p2
GACTTTTGACTTATCTTAAGCCAAATATGGATCAGCTATCCGGGAGTTCAGGGTACAGCAGTCGTTGCAACATTAGCCCTCCTTTCCCGCGTCAGTATCACCGAAGTTACGAGGATCTCAACGACAATTCACAATAAAGCGGTTATTTGCTCAAAACACAGCAGTAGAAAGAAGAAGAAGAAGAAGAAGAAGAAGAAAAAAAAATCGGCCTTCCCGGTTAAACAGGAAGACCGATCTTTCCTTATCTCAGACTAGAGTCTGTTCTAATCACTGATTAGAAGAAACCGCAAACAACGAAGCCAAGGGCAACGGAGATAACGATAGCGAGAACACCCGGAACAAAGAAGGCGTGGTTGAACACCCACTTGCCGATGCGGGTCGTACCCGTGTAGTCCATCTGGACGGCGCCGAGGAGGGTCGGATACGTCGGGAGAACGAACAGAGCAGACACAGCAGCGAAGGAAGCGACAAGCATGTAGGAGTCGCCCGGGTTAGCAGCGGAGATGCCGAGAGCAGCAACGATAGCCGGCGTAATGGCCTTAGCCGTAGCGGCCTGAGAGTACAGGAGCATGGCAGCAACGAAGAACACGGCAGCAAGGAGAGCCGGGTACTGGGAAACCGTACCAGCAGCGAGTTCCTTAATTTCGGAAGCGTGACCGCTAACGAACGTATCACCGAGCCAAGCAACACCAAACACACAGATGCAAGCCGTCATACCAGACTGGAACACGGAGGACTGACCAACCTTGTTCACGTCAATGTGGCAGCAGAAAGCAATCAGCGAGGCGATGATGAACATGAAGCACCAGATAGCGGCGTCACGCTTCACGATAACCGGGTCGATAAGACCGACAGCCGGGGAGATAGCGGAAGCATAAAGAACAACGCAGAGCACACCGATCAGGAAGATACCGACGGAGAGCTTGGCACCGGGGCGAAGAGCCTTCTGTTCACCAGAAGCAGGAGCCTTAACAAGACCCTTGGAAAGGCGTTCGAGATAGACCGGATCCTTGTCGAGGTCCATCTGCATGATGAACTGCATGATGAAGGCAGTGAGCATGCAACCCAAGAAGGTCGTAACCGTCCAAATGACGAGAAGAAGCGGATAGGACCAGCCGAAGTTTTCGAGCACGCCGGACATATAGATCACAGCAGCGGAAACCGGGGAAGCGGTAATAGCAATCTGGGAAGCAACAACAGCGATGGAAAGCGGCACGACCGGACGGATGTGCTGTTCCTTGGCAACTTCAACGATAACCGGAATCATGGAGAAAGCGGTATGACCGGTACCGGCGAAGAACGTCAGAACGTACGTAACAACCGGAGCGAGGAAGTTGATCTGCTTGGGGTTGCGACGAAGAACGCGTTCAGCAATCTGAACGAGGTAGTCAAGACCACCAGCAAGCTGCATGGCAGCAATGGCAGAAATAACGGAAGCAATAATGAGAATAACGTCCCAGGGCACATTACCCGGAGCCATACCGAAACCGAGGCCGAGGACGAGGACGCCGGCACCGCCAACGTAACCGATACCGATGCCGCCAAGGCGAACACCGAGGAAGATCGCAGCGAGAACAACTACGAACTGAAGAATGGTAGAAATATCCATGATTTTGTGCAACAGCCTTTTTTAGGACTGTCTTATTGTAGATTTTATATAGGAACGTATCGGGCCCAGCACACAATAGCGAACTGAGCCTGATACTACCTAACGTTCTACCTCACGGAGCGAGCTCAGTGAGGTAGATCGTTTGTCAGCCTAAAGTTAGTTAATTACTTAACGAACTTCGGGTTGATGAGGTTGTCGTACGTGAAGGTTTCATCCCACTGTTCCTGGGTAAGCATCTGCTTTTCTTCAACGACGAGCTGGTGCAGGGACTTGCCGGTCAGGAAGCCTTCGCGAGCAACGGCAGCGCAGGGCTTGTAGCCGAAGTGCGGCTTCAAGAGCGTGACGATGCCGAGGGAGCCCATGACGAGGTCCTTGCAGTGTTCAGCGTTAACAACGATACCGTCGATGCACTTCGTACGGAGAGCGTTACAGGCGTTGGTCATGACCTTCATCTGGAGGTACAGAGCGTAGGAAATGACCGGTTCCATAACGTTCAGTTCGAGCTGGCCAGCAGAAGCGGCGAGCATAACCGTCGTATCGAGACCGATGGCGAGGAAGGAAGCCTGGTTCGTAACTTCCGGAATGACGGGGTTAACCTTACCCGGCATGATGGAAGAACCCGGCTGGAGCTGAGGAAGGATGAGTTCGGACAAGCCAGTACGCGGACCGGAAGCAAGGAGACGCAAGTCGTTGCAGACCTTCGTCAGCTTAACAGCGAGGCTCTTGATAGCGGAAGAGAGACCAACGTAAGCACCGCAGTCGCTGGTAGCGGCGATGAGGTCTTCGCTGTTCTTGAAGTCGAAGCCGGTAAGTTCGGCGAGGTACTTCGAAGCAAGAGCCGGGTAATCCGGATGGCAGGTAACCGTGGTACCAATGGCGGTAGCACCGAGGTTGATCGTCAGGAGGTGCTTCTGAGCTTCCTTGATCACAGCGATTTCGTCAGCGATCGTGAAGCCCCAGCCGTGGAATTCCTGACCGAAGGACATCGGAACAGCGTCCTGGAGGTGGGTACGGCCCATCTTAAGAACGTCCTTCGTTTCTTCGGCCTTCTTGTAGAAGGATTCGACGAGTTCTTCAACGGACTTCAGGAGGACGTTGGAGCGAAGGAGGAGGGAAAGATGGAAAGCCGTCGGATACGTGTCGTTCGTGGACTGACCAAAGTTGGCGTGGTCGTTCGGGGAGACCTTCTTGTCGCCAACGGGGAGACCGAGGTGTTCGCAAGCAAGACCGCAGAGAACTTCGTTGACGTTCATGTTCACGGACGTACCGGCACCACCCTGGAGCCAGTCGGTAACGAACTGATCGTTGTACTTGCCAGCGATAAGCTGTTCAGCAGCCCAAATAAGAGCGTCAGCGACATCGGCGGGAACAGTGCCGAGTTCCTTGTTGGCCATAGCGGCGGCCTTCTTCACGTAGCCAAAGGCGATCGGGAAGAACGGTTCCTTCTGCATAGCTTCTTCGGTGATCGTGAAGTTCTGCTTACCACGCATGGTCTGGACGCCGTAGTAGACGCCATCAGGAATCTCGAGTTCGCCAAGGAAGTCGCTTTCAATATGGGACATTTTAATTTGCTCCTCAAATAATCCCAGTGAATAACGAGACAGTGTCGCGTCGTTCACCTTTTTTATATCCTTACCACCCTTTTGGTCATTGGATGGTAAGGGGTCTGAGACAGTTTTCTCAGCCGGTGGTCACCGGCCGAGAAAAGCCGTATCTACATATTACTGCCTAACCGGCTTGATGGGAATAGCCTTTTTTTGGGTAGGCAGAACCTTGTCGTAGCCACGCATACCCTGTTCGGCCATCTTACGACGGATGAAGGCGATCTGCGTCTTGAGAGGCAGTTCCTTCGGGCAGAAGTCATGGCAAGCCAACAAGGACATGCAACCGAACACGCCGGATTCGTCACCGACGAGTTCGTAGTAGTCAGCGTCATTACGCGTGTCGCGCGGGTCAAGACGGAAGCGGGCAATCTTATTGATACCAACACCACCGATAAAGTCCGGGCGAATACGAACCGTACCGCAACCAGCGATACAGCAACCGCATTCAACGCAACGGTCGAGAACATAAATGTCTTCGGCGAGCTGCGGATCCATCGGAACTTCCTTCTTGCGAAGGTCGACTTCTTCTTCCTTCATGTGAACCCATGCTTCCATGCGTTCGGACATGTTGCGCATCCACTTACCGGTGTTAACAGAAAGGTCACCGATAAGTTCGAAGGCGGGAAGCGGAGCCAACGTGAATTCCGTCGGCAGGTCGCGAGTCAGCGTACGGCAGGCCAAGCCCGGCTTACCGTTAATCATCATTGCACAGGAACCGCAAATACCGGCACGGCAAACGAAGTCGAACTGAAGGGTCGGATCCTGAGTATCACGAAGTTCATTAAGAGCAATGAACAGCGTCATAGAATCGGCTTCTTCCAGTTCATAGGTCTGCATGTGCGGCACGCTTTCAGGATCCTGCGGGTTGAAACGCAGGATGCTGATCTTCAGCATGCGGTGCTGCTTGTTCTTTTGTTCAATGTCAGCCATTTTGACGTCAAACTCCAATATTAATCGTTCAGCGGTTCATCAACGCGTTCGTTCTTACCCTTGAGGCGCTTCGGAAGAAGGTGTTCATAGGGCATAAGAGCTTCCTGAATCTGGAAGCGATCCTTACCTTCGGCTTCCATCTTGGCGCGGATAGCGTCAACTTCAGCCTGGCGCTTGGCAGATTCCGGATTTTCGATGTAGTTCTTGACACCGTAGCCACGGAAGCCCGGCGGAAGTTCCATCTTGCTGATGTCCAGCTTTTCGTAGGAGATGGTCGGAAGCGTATCGCCTTCCTTCCAAGACGTAATCGTACGGTTGAGCCATTCAACGTCGTTACGGACGCTGTAGTCTTCACGGTAGTGAGCACCACGAGATTCCTTACGGGCGAGAGCACCGCAAGCAACGGTCAACGCAACACGGAGCATCTTCTGCGTGCGGTCAGCGTAGATCAGTTCGGGGTTCGGACCAATCACGTCCTTGACAGGCACGTTGAAGGAACGCTTGTAGAGGTCTTCGAGTTCGGAAACGGCGGATTCCATATCTTCACCCTTACGGAAAATGCCGATCTTCGTCGTCATGATTTCCTGCATACGGGTGCGGATGGCCACAGCGTCTTCCTTACCGCCATTCGTCATGAAGGACTTCAGGTGAGCTTCTTCCTTGGCGAGGGCGTCGTAAATGATAGACGTCGGGATATCAATACCGTTTTCAGGCTTGTCGCAGAAGTCGGCAATGAATTCACCGACGATCATACCGGCAACAACGGTTTCCGCAACGGAGTTACCACCGAGACGGTTGAAACCGTGCATGTCCCAGCAAGCGGCTTCGCCAGCAGCGAAGAGGCCCTTCAGCGTGGGAGATTCACCGGTCGGCTTCGTGCGCACACCACCCATGGTGTAGTGCTGAGCCGGGCGGACAGGCACCCATTCCTTCGTCGGGTCAACGCCGAGGAAGTAATGGCAGATTTCATAAACTTCACGGAGCTTGTGCTTGATGTGGTGTTCGCCAAGAAGCGTAATGTCAAGCCAGATGTGTTCGCCGAAGCGGCTCTTAACACCCTTGCCCATGGCAATACGTTCTTCCATACGACGGGAAACCACGTCACGGGAAGCAAGTTCCTTCTTTTCCGGTTCGACGTCCGGCATGAAGCGGTGACCGTCGACGTCACGGAGCAAGCCACCGTCACCACGGCAACCTTCCGTCACGAGAATACCGGCCGGGAAAATACCGGTCGGGTGGAACTGAATAGCTTCCATGTTACCGAGCGTACCAACACCGGAGTTAAGAGCGAGGTCGTAACCAGTACCTTCGCAAATCACGGCGTTCGTCGTAACACGGTAAATACGGCCAGCACCGCCGGTGGCGATAGCCGTGGCCTTGGAAACATAAGCCATAAGTTCGCCCGTGATCAGGTCACGAACGATAGCACCGTAGCAACGCTTGCCATCGGTGATGAGATTCAGAGCTTCAACGCGTTCAATAACCGGAACCTGTTCGGCAATGATACGGTCGGAAACAGCGTTAAGCATGGAGTGACCGGTACAGTCGGAGACATAGCACGTACGCCACTTCTTCGTACCACCGAAGTCACGCTGAGCGACGAGGCCAGCAGCTTCCTTACGTTCGGTAATCGTCACCTTTTCGCCGTTAATAATCACCTGACGGTCACCCGGGGTGATACGGCTCCAAGGCACACCCCAGGCGGCGAGTTCACGCACAGCCTTCGGGGAGGTGTTCACGAACATACGAACGACTTCCTGGTCAGCACCCCAGTCCGAACCACGGACGGTGTCACCAAAGTGAACGTCTTCGTTGTCGCCGACACCCTTAATAACGTTACCAAGCGAGGCCTGCATACCGCCCTGAGCAGCCTTAGAGTGGCTGCGCTTCGGCGGAACCAGCGACAGGACGATCGAGTCATGCCCGCGACGCTTGGCTGCAACAGCCATACGCAAACCGGCAAGACCGCCACCGATCACGAGTACGTCGGTGTAGATAATTTTCATTTCCAATGGTCTCCTAGATCCAAAGACGATGTACACAACTTCCCTAGCTAATACCGTTCAGCTGTGTACGGGGTCAAGTTCATTCATTTAATTGAACCAGTCTCCGATCTGATTCGATCAAACTAGCCACAAAGTCGTGAGGTATGGCTTCATGGCAAACTTATAAGAATGCGAGATTCTACTGTAACACTTATAGCAGTTTTGCTCTTCAAGCGACCACAAGATAGGCCTTTTTTGGGCACAAATCAAATAATTCCCTATCTTTACTCTCGCGAGCTCAAGAAAACTACGTATTTCTACGCAACTCTTTGGAACTAAAGGGCGTTCGAAATCTGGGCACTCCACCCGCCGGGTTTTCTTGAATTCAGCGGAATTTTAATCTGTTGTTACCATTCGTTGCACTCGGGAATTCCCTTACCATTGAAAAATATCAATAAAAATTCCCCTATTTACATTGGTACTCATTTTCGTTTCCTTTCGACCTAAGGCCTTCACCTTATAAGTATTAGTAATCTCTCCTGATATAATTATTAGTTTTTCAAAATTAATAATTGTCAGAAGAATTTATACTCTCAAAGAGGTATTCACCGCGGGCGCTTCTTCTTACTCAAAAATCATCTGCTTTTCTTACTTCCGCCCCAATTAAGTACTCATACGTACTCTAACAACTCATCTTCTTCGGAGTTCTCTACAAAGAGCTCTGGTCAATAGTTTTCTTACCTCGTAACAGAAACATCAATAGGTTTTCCTTCTTTTTTATTCGTTTTTCGATAGAATAGAACCGTCATTGATTAAGGAGAAAACTATGGCCTCACGGATTATTAATACTTCCTGTGCACCGGCCGCCATCGGCGCTTACAGTCAGGCTGTTGCCCTGGACCAGTTGCTCTTCACCTCCGGTCAGCTCGGACTTATTCCGGAAACCGGTCTTCTTGCTGAAGGTGTTGAAGCGCAGGCTAGACAGGCCTTTGCCAATCTCACGGCCGTCTGTAAGGAAGCCGGCACCTCTTTGTCGAAAGCCGTCAAAATCACTATTTTTCTTGCTGATATTAATGACTTTGCCGTTGTGAATAGGGTCATGGAAGAGGCACTCCCCGCTCCCTACCCGGCAAGATCCTGTTTTGCGGTTGCAGCCCTTCCCAAGAACGGTCTGGTTGAAATCGAAGCTATTGTCAGTCTCAGCTGATTAAGCAGATTTAAGCAGATCAGTCAATTCGTGGGGCTTCAATCCGTTACTGTCGAGTCACATCAAAACTTGTCCTGCTAAAAACGAAGAACTCTTTTTCAACTCAACAAAGAAAGGAGAGCGGTACTTCCTCCCCAGTCCAACGACAGAGGTTTCCGCACCGAATTACGATGACTACCTCAGTCCCTCAGAGCGGGGTGATTAAATCCGAAAAACTCGCTCCTCTTTCCGAACGATTAGAGAAACTGGGTCTAGTGAAGGACTGGGACTTCGTTTTGCATCTGCCTCTGCGCTATGAAGACCTGACTTCAATCTCCCCCATCGGAACACTCGAGCTCGGACAAACCGTACAAATTGAAGGAACTATTCTTTCCCAGCGTTTTTTCACAACATCCCGCGGCATGCAATTTGTTGCTGAAATCCAAGACGACAGCGGTACGCTTCTTGTACGGTTTGTTCATTTTTACCCCTCGATCAAATATCAGCTCGCCAAAGGCAACCATGTGCGCCTTTATGGTGAAGTGCGTTCCAATTTCCAAGGGGAATTGGAGATGGTTCATCCCAAAATCAAAACGGGAAAATCAGCCCAGAGCGATCTGGCTACATCACTGACACCGGTTTATCCGGCCGGCGAGGGTATTCAGCAGGCCTGGCTTCGCAAACGTATCGCCAGAGCATTACTGGATTTGCCCTTAAACGATCCAATTCCCCTTTGTTATACGGAAAATCTTGGACTTCCCGGTTTCAGAGAATCGATCAAATACCTCCACAATCCGCCTGCTGAAGCCGACGCCCAAGGACTCCAGAATCGCAGTTGTCCGCAATGGCAGCGACTGATTTTTGACGAGTTGTTAGCTCAACAAATCACGTTGAAATCCATTCGTACGCGTTCCTCGATCTCCTTGGCCCAACGTCTACCCGCCGGCCCAGTAGCGCTTATCGAAAAGTTTCTGGACACCCTTCCCTTTGCATTGACAAGTGCCCAAAACCGCGTCATTTGTGATATTGAAAATGACCTCGATCAACCAACGCCGGCTCATCGTTTGATCCAGGGTGATGTCGGTTGCGGAAAAACCGTAGTCGCAACCGTGGCCTTGCTCAGAGCTATTGCCAACGGCCATCAGGCCTCCCTCATGGCGCCCACAGAAATTCTGGCCGAACAACACTACCAAAAAATCAGTCAATGGCTGACCCCTCTGGGAGTTCGAGTCGTCTGGCTGACAGGGCGCCTGAAACCCTCGGAAAAGCGCTTGGCCTTGGAACAGATTGCCGACGGTCAGGCACAGGTCATTGTGGGGACTCATGCCCTGATTCAAAACGGCATTGTCTTTCACGATCTTGTTTTATCCATCGTGGATGAACAGCACCGTTTTGGCGTTCTTCAGCGTTTAGCACTTCGAGTTCAAGGGCAAAATGGATTAATTCCCCATTTACTGATGCTTTCGGCCACACCGATTCCCCGTACCCTGGCGATGAGTTATCTGGCCGATCTCAACATTTCCGTGATTGATGAGTTACCTCCCGGCCGCACGCCGATCGTTACCAAATTGGCTCGTCTGTCGCGCAAGAACGAGGTTCTTCAAGTGCTTCGAAACGAGGTTCAAAAGGGCCGACAGGTCTATTGGGTTTGCCCCCTGATTGATGAAAGCGAAGCGTTGGATCTAACCCCAGCAACTGCCTGTTTTGAAGAACTTCGTCAACTCTTGCCGGATTTAACCGTCGGACTCATACACGGCGCCATGAGTGCAACGGAAAAAGACGCCACGATGAGCGATTTCCAACGTGGTATTGTTCAGATTCTCGTCGCAACAACCGTCATTGAAGTAGGTGTCGATGTGCCCAATGCCAGCCTGATGGTTATTGAACATGCCGAGCGTTTCGGACTCGCCCAATTGCATCAGTTACGCGGCCGTGTCGGACGAGGAGCCTCCAAAAGCGCCTGCATACTGCTGTATGACCCGGAGCTCTCGGAAATCGGTAAGGAAAGGCTCAAAATTATTTACGAAAGCAACGACGGTTTCGAAATCGCCCGTCGAGACCTGGAGTTAAGAGGTCCCGGCGAATTCTTAGGCGAACGTCAGTCCGGGATGCCCTTTTTGCGTTTTGCCGACCTAGACCGAGACGAAACCCTGTTGATCGCCGCTCAGAAAACAGCTGATCTGTGGCTCAATGAGGATCAATGTTCTGCAGACGCTTTTGCACAACGTTGGTTTGACAGCCCCAAGGATTTCCTCTCTGCCTAAACGTATTCACTATTCATACTTGTTGTTTAGAGGTTTTACATGACCCTGACCGAACTCAGATATGTTATTGCCGTGGCTCGAGAACGCCACTTTGGCCGTGCCGCCGAATCATGCTTTGTCAGCCAGCCGTCTCTGTCGGTTGCAGTGAAGAAATTGGAAGAAGAACTCGGTGTTACCATTTTTGAACGACGTTCTTCCGACATTGCCATCACCCCCATCGGCAATGCCATTGTCGAGCAGGCTCAACGTGTGCTGGATGAGAGTCGAAGGATTACCGAGATCGCCCATCAAGGACAAGATCCGTTGTCCGGACCTTTGCGTCTTGGCATTATTTATACCATCGCCCCCTATCTGATCCCCGGGCTGGTTCGCGAATTAAATGCTAACTCCCCAAAGATGCGTTTCTACTTGGAAGAGAACTTCACGAGCGAGCTTCTCAACCATTTGAGAACCGGTCAAATTGATGTTGCCATCATGGCTGACACCATTTCCGATACCGGCTTCATGACGCAGGCCCTCTATCAGGAAGACTTTGTTGTCGCCGTTCCTTCACATCATCCCTGGGTCAACCGCAACTATGTCGGCACCGATGAACTGAAGGATCAGACTATGCTTTTGCTGTCTGCCGGCCACTGCTTCCGTGATCAAATTTTGGGGGTCTGCCCAGAACTGGCCCGTTTCAATCTGAACAGCAATGATGTTCAGCATACCGTCGAAGGGTCCAGTCTTCAGACCATCTGTCATATGGTCGCACAAGGACTCGGTATTACGGTTCTCCCTGCGTCGGCCATTCCGTTCCTGGCGGTCACGGCAACCGGATTAAAAACCATCAGCTTCAAAAATCCCGCTCCCAGTCGCCGCGTGATTATGGTCTGGAGAAAGAGCTTCACCCGTATGCCTGCCATTCAGGCCCTGGCTGATGCCGTCCGCAACGTCCAACTGAACGGATGCTTCCAGCTTAACGAAGAGCCGGTTGCCAATTAACTCCTTATTACTGGTTTCTTAGCCATATGTCAGCAGATGAAATCAAACAGGGGCAGTCCTCCGAAAAAAAGGTACCTCTCAAAGTCATCAGACCGGCCATTCGCAGAATATTGCGCTCCGATAACCACATGGACACGATTGTCCAGATCATTCTCGCCCTGATGGTCGGGATCGGTTGTTACTTCATTATTCAGCCTTTCCTGACGGCAATTGTTCTCGCAGCCATTCTCGCCGTCGTCACATGGCCGCTCTTTGTTCATGCCCGTTCATCCATGGCTGGTGCAACTACGATGCCCGCCTTGCTCATGGTCTTTCTGTTGATCGTGGGAGTTCTGATTCCTTTGAGTTTTCTGTTGATTGCAGTAGCCCAACAGATTCCCAAGGCCGTTGCCATCGGGAAAGCATGGATAGCCAGTGGCTTTACACTTCCTCATTGGATCGTCGACATTCCTGTTGTCGGTTCGTGGTTGCATGAACAACTCCTGTTTGCGATTGACCCAGCCTCGCTTGCCCCGACGCTTCAGAAAATTCTCGAACCTCTGACGGCCTGGATTCTTCATGCCGCAGTCAACGTGAGTAACGGTCTCTTTCAGCTCTGTCTCGTTACTTTTATTGTTTTCTTCTTCTATCGAGACGGCCCATGGTTTGCCGACCGTTGTCGGGACCTGATGCAGCGTGTCAGCGGGGATCTTTCACACGAACTGACAAATATCCTCGTAAATACAACACGCTCCGTGGTTTTCGGCCTTCTTGGTACAGCCCTAGGTCAAGCCATTGTAGCCAGTATCGGTTTTTGGATTGCCGACGTCCCCGGCATCCTGATGCTGAGCTTTCTCGTTTTCGTTCTTTCCGTCGTTCCTATCGGTCCGCCAATGATCTGGGGGCCGGCAGCCATCTGGCTTTACTCGACTGGCGAAATCGGTATGGCGGTGTTCCTGGTGTTCTGGGGAATTTTTGCCGTCTCAAGCGTCGACAATTTCTTGAAGCCTCTGTTGATTTCCCGAGGCGCATCACTGCCTCTGGCTCTTGTTTTTCTCGGCGTCTTCGGCGGAGTCATTGCCTTCGGTTTTCTCGGTCTGATTCTCGGTCCGATTTTGCTCGCCATTGGTCTTGCCATGCTCAAAGCCTGGCTTCGTACCTCCAATTGAGCTCTTCATAAAAAACACGCATAAACCCAACAAAAACCGTCTCCCAAGGGAAAATACCTATGAGACGGTTTTTTTGACAAAACAAGATCAACACCTTTAAATTTCTTTAACTCTCAATAACTTAACCATTATTTACATTTATAACACTATCGAAAAATCTTCCTCCCACCTGATTCTCCTTTAGTGAAAACCTTGAGGCGGCCCAATGTCATGAGAGAGCATACTTACGATATTGCAAAATTCCGACCTTTCCGGAGAGAGGCCGGAGATGAATAATTAAAACACTCATCAGGAGTTTGATATGTCAGTCCTTAGTTGGGTAGCTATTGCCGTCATTATTCTGACGATTGTAGCTCTCGTTAAGCGAATGGAAACCCGCCTGGTACTCATCACCGCCGGTCTTTTCCTTTGCTGTGTTTCCCTCGTCCCCCTGCAGGGTCTTGATGCCTTTGCCAAGTCCATGACCAAGGGTAGCCTCATCACGGCTATTTGTAGCTCGATGGGTTTTGCCTATGTCGCCAAGTACACGCAGTGTGACCGTGCCCTTGTTCATTATCTGGCCTCTCCGATTCGTGGTCTCGGTGCTTTCCTTATTCCGGTTTGCACGGCTTTGACCTTCTTCGTCAACATTGCCATTCCGTCCGCTGCCGGCTGTTCCGCCGCCGTCGGTTCGACGTTGATCCCCGTGATGCTCCGTGCCGGCATTAAGCCCGCCGCTGCCGCTGCCGCTATCTTCGGCGGTACGATCGGCTCCTATCTCTCTCCGGGTACGTCTCACAACGCTTTCGTTGCCAACATGGCCAACATGGAAGTGATGGACTTCATCAACTACCATGCTCCGTACTCTCTGATGTGCGGCGGTATCCTTGTTGTCGGTATTTTTATCGTCTGCTTCCTTTTGGGTGACCATAAGGGTGGTGAAAACGCCAAGATTGACGAATCCAAGCTCCAGAAGAACGACGACTTCAAGCCGAATCCCATTATGGCCCTCGTTCCGCTCGTTCCTATCGTCATCCTCGTTGTCGGTAACATGTGGATTCCTGCCATGAAGATGGGCGTAGCTCAAGCTATGGTCATCGGTGGTATCGTTGCTCTTGCCGTCACCCGTTCCAATCCTTCCGAATTCACGAAGTCCTTCTTCAACGGTATGGGTAAGGGTTACGCCGACGTGATGGGTATCATCATCGCCGCCGGTGTTTTCGCTGCCGGTTTGAACGCTTCCGGTCTGATTGACGTTGCTGTTGCCGCTCTTAAGGAATCCAACGAATTTGCTCGCTGGGGCGGCTCCATCGGTCCGTGGGCCATGGGTGTGATCATGGGCTCCGGTGACGCCGCTACGATGGCCTTCAACGAAGCCGTTACGCCGCACGCCGCATCCTTTGGCATGACCACGGAAGGTCTGGGCGGTCTCGCCTTCCTGACCGGTGCTCTTGGTCGTACGAGCTCCCCGCTGGCCGGTGCTTGTATCGTCCTTTCGGGTATTGCCATGGTTAACCCGGTTGAAGTCGTCAAGCGCACCTGCGTGCCGGTCTTCGTTGCCGTGATTGCCTGCGCTCTTCTTATGGTCTAATCTCCGACTAGATGCTTCCCTTCCCCGTGAAGGGAAGCTGACCAAAATTAAACTCGGAACGACGGTCTCCCGCTTCCGAGTTTTTTCAATAAAAAAGGCACGGTTTTCATCCCGTGCCTTTTGATTCACGTCCGATCTGTCAGATTTTCATGATCGTGCGGCGATAATGATTCATCTCGTCAATACTTTCCTGAATATCGGAAAGTGCCTGGTGCTTCGTTGATTTCTGAAAACTCCGAACATGCTCCGGAGCCCAACGTCGGGCAAGTTCCTTGAGCGTCGACACATCCACATAACGATAGTGGAAATAACTTTCCAGTCGCGGCATCCAACGAGCCATAAAACGACGATCTTGACCGATCGTATTACCACACATCGGACTCTTTCCTTCCGGAACAAATCGACGGAAGGTTTCAAGAAAAATTTCTTCACACTCGCGCTCATCAACCGTACTGGCTCGAACACGGTCTACCAACCCGGAACGGGTATGCGTATCCGTATTCCATTGATCCATGGCCGCCAGAATTTCATCACTCTGGTGGACCGCTACAACTGGCCCTTCGTGCAAAACATTGAGATTCTTATCTGTAATAATGGCCGCTACTTCAATGACCCGATTGACTTCCGGCTGAAGCCCCGTCATTTCCATGTCGATCCAAATCAAATTATCTTCACTGTAGGAAGGATCGCGTTCAATTTCCGTCATAGTGCTCTATTTTTAGTGAGTTTGCGTCAAAAAAACATCGCTCGGCCGCTTCTCTGTCGCAAGATGTCAGCCGATCGGAGATAATATTATTTTAGTCCCGAGTTTTCTCCCGGCGACCGTCATTTTATTACCAGTTAATCCCCGCCCTCTCTCTGTATCCAACAAAGAGGTCTGCGCCGAATTTTTATGATCGTTTCCGCGAGTTTTGTTGAACATGTCTTCGTCTCTGTGACCGCCTTCTTCGTGATGATGGAATGCGCTCTCACAATCTTGCAAACCAGATCAGCCGAAAACAGTATTCACCAAATTCCGGACGGATTCGAAACCCATACCAGTCTGGCCGCCATTCGCAAAGCGGCGGATTATACGGGTGACCTGGCCCAGGCACGTCTCCTGCTGACCGTCGTCGGCGCTGCTTTTGCCCTTGTCATGACTTACGGACACGGCCTCAGCGTCATCGCCTCCCTGACAACCACTCTGTTCGGCCCCGGAGTCCCCGCTCAGTGGGCACTCGTGATCATCGTCCTGATCCTGATGAGCCTCATCGAATTTCCTTTCGGTTGGTATGCCCGTTTCCGAGTCCAGGAAAGTTACGGTTATATGAAAGAGCCGCGGCTCTCATGGCTGAAACGCTCGCTCTCCGAAACTGGCACCGGTCTCCTGTACATGATGCCTGCGACAGCCGTTCTCCTCACAGTCTGTGAATGGTTCGGCAACTACTGGTGGGGACTGATCTGGCTGCTTTGGGTCGGCTATCTCTTCTGGCGTTGGTATTTAACCCGTGCCGAAAGCATTTTCTGGCACCGTCGGTCCCGTTCCTATCAAAATCAGGCCGTCAAAGACTACTTAAAGGCACATCTGAAGCATTGCGGCTACGATATGACCGATATCGTCGTCATGACACGTCCGCGACACTGGATGCGATCCAACGTTGTCGTAGCCGGCCGTGGCCGGCAGGTCACCGTCATTGTTTTTGCACATGCCCTCAACGAACTGACCGCCCGAGAACTGTTGGCCGCCGTCCTGCACGAAGTCGGCCATCTCAGTCAACATCATTCCGAATGCCGTATTGCCTTTTTTGCTCTGCTCGGTTTGGCAACGGCTTCTCTGGTCGGCATTGCCTCCCGCGATCCCGCTTTCTTCGAAGGATTCGGTTTCTCTCCTCTTTTTCTGGAAATGACCTCGGGGTCTCACGCCGGCTTCACGCTCGCATTGTGTATCCTGACATTTCCCATTTTCTTTTATCCGCTCCAACCGCTTTCCAATCTTCTCGCCCGTACGATGCAATACCAAGCCGATCGCTTCGCCGCTAGAACGCTCGGGCCCGATGCCGTTATCGAGATGATCCTGAGACTGCATAAGGACAAATCCCAAACGCTCTTTCCCTCCCGCCTCTATACGCTCTTTCACTATGAAAGACCGCGCCCCGGCATGAGGGTCGCAAAACTACAGCACTTCAAAAAAGAATGGATCGCTACCGGTGCCAAACCGGTTCCCCCTTTATGGAACGGCCCCAATATCGGATTAAACCGTCTTGGTGCTCATTCCAACGAACCCGATAAGAAAAAGGACACTCCTGATGGCCAAAAAGCCTCTTCGCTCACGCAATCCTTCGAATGACACGCCTGTCGCTACGCAGATCGGACGGGTCACGGCCGGTCACGGACGCCACTATGTGGTCACGCTGAATGACGGCACAACGCTGGAAGCACACCGACGCGGCAAAAAAGGTGACGTCGTCGTCGGCGATATCGTGCACTGTTCCGAAGCTCAATCAGGTGTTGCGGCTATCGAATCGATTCAGGAGCGTCGCAACCTGCTTTACCGTTCTGACGAATGGCGAGTCAAATCTCTGGCCGCCAATGTCGATCTGGTCGCCATCGTCTTTGCTTCTCGGCCGACCTTTAATCCCTGGTTTATCTGGAAAGCACTGCTCGCTGCCCATCAGGCCGGCATTCCGGCCATTGTCATCAGGAACAAAAAGGAGCTAGCAGAAGGGGCAGACGAAGCGAGCGCCGCCATTGAGCTTCTCACCGCCATCGGTCAGGAAACACTGGAAATCTCGGCCGGTGCCGAACCAGAGATCACCCGTTCCCGACTGATCGAACGATTCCGTAACCAAAGCACTCTTCTCGTCGGCCAATCCGGCATGGGAAAATCCACGATTCTGAACCTTTTGGTTCCGCATGCCCAGGCTGCGACCAGGGAATTTTCCGAGGCCCTCAATCTGGGTAAGCAAACCACAACAGCCGCCCGTTGGTATGAAGCCGATCAGGACGATTGGACAGGCAGTGTCATTGACACGCCGGGCTTTCAGGAATTCGGTCTTGCTCATCTGTCGCTCAATGACATTTTGAGAGCCATGCCCGATATTGCCCGGCATGTCGACGGATGTCGTTTTTTCAACTGCCGTCATCTCGAAGAACCCGGATGCAGTGTCAAAGCGGCGGTAGAACGCGGGGACATCAATGAAGCACGTTATCTGTTTTACCGTGCCGTCGCTCAACATGCCGATACCCTTCCCCTTTGAGTTTCCACAATTAGCCTGTCTTTCTAGGTAAAATTGCGTATACAAAGAGAAAATCGTCGCGATTGACGCCATTTTCTACCCGAGGTCCGTATACTAGCTTTTTCTGCCGTCCCGATCCTTCAACGATCGGGCGGTTTGCCGTTCAAGCCCGTACAACAAGAAAAAGAATATGGATTTCCTCTCCAACCCCACTGCGATTACCTTTATCGGCTATCTCCTTCTCATGGTCGGCGTAGGCTTTTTTGCCTACAACTACACCAAAAACTACAGTGACTATGTTCTCGGAGGACGCAGTCTTGGCGGACTGGTGACGGCGCTCTCCGTCGGCGCCTCCGACATGAGCGGTTGGCTCCTAATGGGCCTGCCGGGTGCCGTCCTGCTCTCGGGCATTTCCAGCGTCTGGATTGCCGTCGGCCTGAGTCTGGGGGCTTACATCAACTGGTGTATTGTTGCCTCGCGTCTTCGTCTCTACACCGAAAAGACCCACAATGCCCTCACATTGCCGGACTTCTTTTCCCATCGCTTTGAAGACAAGCAAAATCTTCTTCGAATCGGCTCTGCTGCGGTCATTCTTCTGTTTTTCACCATCTATTGTGCTTCGGGAGTCGTCGCCGGTGCCCGCCTCTTTGAAAACACGTTCGGTATGAGTTACGGCACGGCACTGATCGTCGGTGCCGCCGCTACCATTCTCTATGTCTTTTTCGGCGGCTTTCTCGCTGTCTCGTGGACCGATACCATTCAGGCCGCTCTGATGTGCCTGGCACTGATCGTCACGCCAATTGCCGTTATGATGGACCTCGGCGGCTTCAGCGCCGCCACCGCCCGCGTCGCCAGTATTGATCCGGCCATGCTCAATATTTTGGAGGGACAAACACTGATCGGCATTGTCAGTTTCCTTGCCTGGGGACTCGGCTATTTCGGACAACCGCATATTCTTGTTCGCTTCATGGCTGCCCGCAGTATCCGGGTCATTCCCGGAGCCCGTCGGATGGGCACGCTCTGGATGCTTTTTTGTCTCTCCGGTGCTGTCGGCGTCGGTTTCTTCGGGGCAGCCTACTTTTCCCAGCACAGCGATCTGGCCGGACTGGTGTCCGAAAACCACGAACGTGTTTTTATTGTTCTGTCAGGTCTGCTTTTTAACCCGTGGATTGCCGGCGTACTCATGTCCGCCATCCTGGCGGCCGTGATGTCAACGCTGTCCTGTCAGCTACTTGTCTGCTCCTCTACGCTGACGGAAGACTTTTACCGCACGTTTATCCGTCCAGACGCGGGCCAGAAAGAACTCGTCTGGTTCGGACGCATGATGGTTCTGCTCATCTCCGTCGTTGCCGTTTGGCTTGCGCGCAATCCCGACAGCCTGGTGCTTTCTCTTGTCTCCTATGCCTGGGCCGGATTCGGTGCCGCCTTCGGTCCTGCCGTCATTATGTCCCTCTGGTGGAAACGCATGACACGCAACGGAGCTCTGGCCGGGATGATCACCGGCGCCGTCACGGTTCTCGTTTGGCATCATTACGGTTGGTTCGGTCTCTACGAAATTCTTCCCGGTTTCATTCTGAGCCTGCTTGCGATCGTCACGATCAGCCTCTTGGACAAAAAACCGACTTCATCCATGGAAAAAACGTTTGACGAAGTCGTCCGCACCATCCGCTCAGCCTAAGATCGGCGGTTATTCATCACTCGCAACGCCCGATTCTCTCCTGAGTCGGGCGTTCGCGCTAAACTAGTCAACTTCTTTTCGTTTTATCTGCGCTCTCTTTGTCTATGTCTCGTCAAAAATCGCTTGAGGCCCAGCGCCGCGAGTTCAGCTATATTCTTCACCGTCTGACCGGATACTCGACTTCGGCCGACCGGGATATTTTGGAATCCCGACTCAAGGCATTGGTTGCCGACGATAAAACAAATGACTTTTACGACATGGCCGAAGACTGCTTCAATCGTCTGAAGCAGAGCCACCCCATGTTGGTCGACGAGGCCCGCGGTTACTTTTTTGGCCTACTCAGTGAGGCCAAGTATGAAATCAGAACGGAAACCGAGACCGTCACGCTCATGACGGTGGGATTATTCCTGAGTTCGATTGTCAAAATCACTCCCCCAGACATTCATCTCTCGACGGAAACGGCCGAAAAATTGGTGGCCGTCCTGAAGAAACACTACATTAACCCGAAAGCACGTATTGTCGTTCATCACGAACTGCTTCGCAGCAATCAGGGCCCGGTCAACAATACCGAAGCCGGTCGTCCTCTTCTCAGACGCATGATGGCCTGTCGGGAGACGCTCTATCAGGGCGAGCGCCTCGCCATCGCCGAGCAACCTGTCGATCCGATCCTCGCTCAGGAAGAGGACCGTCAGTACGGCCTCTTTCTTCTGCACACCCTGATTGCCGTTTCCGTTCCCAAGGGTGAACTCACGCTTGTTCATCCCTATCATTGGACCCAGGCTCCGATGGACGGCAGCACTACGCTGGCCGACTTCGACGGCAATCCCTATTTCGACCCGAACCGTCTTTCGAAAAGTCCCTGGTGCCGTGAAGCCGCCGAGGTCTTCCACGACAATATCCGAAACTACAACGTCATTGTGACCGAACCGTTCCCACTCGTGCGCGGTTTGGATTTTCTCGAACAGGTCATGGCTCCCTTCCGAATGTTGCCGCTTATCATGAATGCGGTTCATACGGTGGACTGTGCTCCTGACAATATCGTTGCTTCGATTGCCCTCTTTTGCTCGAGACCTGACGCCCAAAAAGTCTATGCTCAGGAAATCCGCGTAGCCATTGCAAGATCGGATGACAAATCGCACCCCTTCTCGGGTGACAGCATCACGCTGCACGATATGGCTCAGAATGTCAACGTCATCGCCAACAACATGGAAATTCTCCTGAAGATGCTCGGCGTCACCGAGATCGTCTTCCATCAGGATTACCGTTACTTTGAAGAGGAAGAACCCAAGGAGCGCATTTACGTCAATGCCTACGGTATTTCAACCGGTCTTTCCTCCGCCGACGAATTGGGGCTACCTCCGATGCCGGCGCATCTGCTGAACTGACAATTTCTGATCTGCCCTTCCCGCACAGGTTCAAGAAAAACAGGGTCGAGAATACAAGTTCTCGGCCCTGTTGTTTTCTCCCTATCTCCGAAGCCCCTCCCGAGGCTCCGGCCAAGGATCATTTCTCGGTCTTCTCGACGTTAAAGACAAGACGGCCGTCCCGTTCGTCCACCACAATCGTGTCTCCCGGAGCCGCACGTCCCTCCAGCAGAAGGCGAGCCAGCGCATTTTCCACATGCTCTTGAATCGCGCGCTTAAGCGGACGTGCACCGTAATGCGGATCGAAGCCCACATCGGCGACTCGAGCGACGGCGGCATCGGTCACGGTCAGCGTGATATCCTGAGCAGCCACCCGTTCGCGCAGGCCGGCCAACTGAATATCCGCAATCCGACGAATGGCCTCCGATCCCAGAGCATTGAAGACAACGATTTCGTCAATACGGTTGATGAATTCCGGACGGAAATGTTCCCGCACCTCGGTCATCACGGCATTCTTCACACGCTCCTGCGATTCGCCGATCATGTCCTGGATTTCAGAAGCCCCGAGATTGGACGTCATCACAATCACCGTATTCTTGAAATCCACGGTCCGTCCCTGACCGTCCGTCATACGGCCGTCGTCAAGAACCTGCAAGAGAACGTTGAAGACATCCGGATGCGCTTTTTCAACCTCATCGAGCAGAATGACGGCATAGGGATGGCGACGGACCGCTTCCGTCAGATAGCCGCCCTCTTCATAACCGACATAACCCGGAGGCGCCCCGATCAAACGGGCCACGCTGTGCTTTTCCATGAATTCACTCATGTCGATACGAATCATCGCGTCTTCCGTATCAAACAGGAACTCGGCCAAAGCCTTGGTCAGCTCCGTTTTCCCCACGCCCGTCGGACCCAGGAACAGGAAACTGCCGTACGGACGATTGGGATCCGAAAGGCCGGCACGGGAACGCAGAATGGTTTCCGCCACACACTTGACCGCGTCGGACTGACCGACCACCCTTTTCTCAAGCGCTTCGCCGATGTGAAGCAATTTCCGACGTTCGCCTTCCATCATCTTCGCCACCGGAATGCCGGTTGCACGACTTACCACCTCGGCAATTTCTTCGGCGCCGACGGAAGTACGCAACAGATGAGGCTTTTCCGTCTGCCCGGACTTTTCAGCGGATTCCGCTTTCTTCAGGCGCTCTTCAAGTTTCGGAAGAACGGCATACTGCAACTCGGCCAACTTTTCATATTGAGCCGAACGCTTGTATTCCTCCATCTTCTGGCGGGTACGATCGATTTCGTCACGGACACTCTTGGCCCCCAGCGCCTCGCTCTTTTCCTTCTTCCAGATTTCTTCCAGATCGGAATATTCGCGAGAGAGCCGGGCGATTTCATCCTCGATATTCTGCAAACGCTTCTTCGAGGCGTCATCTTCCTCTTTCTTCACGGCTTCACGTTCGATCTTGAGCTGAATCAGACGGCGATCCAGTTTGTCGAGAGCTTCCGGCTTGCTGTCAATTTCCATTTTGACACGGGCCGCCGCCTCGTCAATCAGGTCAATGGCCTTATCGGGCAGAAAACGGTCCGTGATGTAACGATGCGACAGTTCGGCCGCCGCCACAATGGCAGGGTCGGTGATTTCCACGCCGTGATGAGCTTCGTAACGTTCCTGAAGACCGCGAAGAATGGCAATCGTGTCTTCCACCGAGGGTTCGTCCACCAAGACTTTTTGGAAACGCCGTTCGAGTGCCGCATCCTTTTCGACATATTTGCGGTATTCGTCCAATGTCGTCGCCCCGATGACATGCAATTCACCGCGCGAAAGCGCCGGCTTCAACATATTGCCGGCGTCCATGGACCCTTCGGTCTTTCCGGCGCCAACCATCGTATGTAATTCGTCGATAAAGAGGATAATGCGGCCGTTGTCCGCCACCACTTCCTTCAAGAGCTTCTTCAGACGTTCTTCGAACTCACCGCGGAACTTGGCCCCGGCAATCAGACCGGCCATATCCAGCGAGAGCACCCGCTTGCCCTTCAGGCTGTCGGGAACTTCATTGTTCACAATACGCTGGGCAAGGCCTTCGACAACCGCGGTTTTACCCACCCCGGGCTCCCCGATCAGAACCGGATTGTTCTTGCTGCGGCGTTGCAGAATCTGCATCGTCCGACGGATTTCGTCGTCACGCCCGATCACGGGATCCAACTTGCCCTGACGGGCACGTTCGGTCAGGTCAACCGTGTACTTCTTCAGAGCTTCTCGCTGACTTTCGGCATCGGGACTGTCGGCGGTATCGCCACCGCGGACGGTTTTGACGGCCGACTCCATGGCGGAACGCTTGAGCCCGGCTTCGCGGGCAAGACGTCCAGCTTCACTGCGGTCCTCCGTCAGAGCGAGCAAAAACATTTCGGTCGAAATGAACTGATCGCCTTCTTTCATCGCTTCTTTTTCCGTCAAATTCAAAAGAGCGATCAGATCGCGGGAGACCTGAATATCACCGCCCGTTCCGGATACCTTGGGGAGGCGGTCCATTGCGGCATTCACCTCGCGGGTCAGTCCGGTCACGTTGACACCGGCACGTTCCAGCAGCGAACGGCTTGAGCCGTCGGTATCGGCCAAAACGGCCGACAACAGATGAACTGGCTCCATGAACTGGTTGTCATGAGCCAAGGCCTGGGATTGCGCCTCACTCAGGGCTTCCTGGAATTTTGTGGTCAATTTATCCTGACGCATGTTGTAAATCCTCCGTTGGAGATATTCCCTCTGGGGAATACCTCTCTGTGTTCTGTCCTTTTCTATATGGGGGAGGATTGAGTGTTTTCAAGAGTAGAGAACCCTGTATTTGTTTCAGGGTTTTGCAGGGAGTGCAGCAAGCCGACGTTGAGAGCCTGAGATCGGAGACGGCTCACTCACCGCATTGCGGGTCAGATAAGAAGGCCCCTGGCCAGGAGCCAGCCCAGCCAGGTCGCCAACAAACTGCTGCCGACATGCATCAGGACAAGAAACGATGCCCGCAGAAATTCTCCGCTCAGCAGAAGGGTCATCGTTTCGCCGGAAAAGGTGGAAAAAGTGGTCAGCCCGCCCAGAAATCCCGTCACGACAAAGAGCCGAACAGCCGGTGAAAGAGCTGGATTGGCTGCGGTCCAGGCGAGAACCAGACCGCAGAGAAAGCCGCCCAACGTATTCGCGACAAACGTTCCCAGAGGAAACCAAGCCAAAAGACCGTTGAGCCGATATGACAACATCCAACGAAGGATAGCGCCCAATCCGGCGCCGGCGCCTACCGCCAGCGCCACCAGCCAAAACGGACCGTCTTTTGTCATCATTCTCCGAGCATCTTAGCGGTTGCTCTTTTTCGCCAAGACCCGATCAATCTGTTCGCGCACTGCCGCTTCGTCAGCGGGCAGTTTGAGCGAACGCTGTTCACGTTCGAACACGTCGTTAAGTTCCTCGGGCGGCGGAACGATACACCCTGTCGCCTGATGCACCATTTTCGGGAATTTCACCGCCTGAACAGTTTCGCACACCAGTGTCTTGATGCCGATCGGATGGAGATAAATGCCGCAGAAGAGCGCATCGGCCGTATGAGGATCGATAAAGGTATCGAATTCGAGATGCATGCTTTCGATAATTTCGAGACGATTGGCATGATTGGACGATCCCGACACCACCCCCGAACTGCGAACTTTGCGGATTTCATCGTGCGTCAGACGGAATTCTCCCTTTTCTTCGAGTTCTTTCATCAGGGCGACCACGCGTTCGCCGTTCTGATCGAGCACTTCAAACAGGAAGCGTTCGAAACTAGCCGCACGTGTAATGTCGGTTGACGGGGAAGAGGTTGCCAACGTTTCGCTCGACGGGCGGGGAGCATAGTGCCCCGTACGCAAAAATGCATCCATCGTGTCGTTTTCATTGGTACCGACAATGAGACGCATGATGGGCAGCCCCATCTTTTTGGCTACCCAACCGGCAAAAGCATTGCCGAAATTGCCCCCCGGCATGACAAAGCAGACTTCCTCGCCGACATGATCCACCGCATGGAGATAACCGTAGAAGTAATAAACAACCTGCGTGGCAATACGGGCCCAAAGAACGGAATTGATGGCACCGATATTGCGCTCTCCCGACCACTGACGGTCCTTCAGAATCCTCGTCACGATATCCTGACAGTCGTCAAACGTCCCGTCAATTTCAATATTCGTCACGTTCCGGTCACGGTTGGAATAGAGCTGTGCCGCCTGAAAACGGCTCATGCGATCCCGAGGCGAAAGCATGATCACGTCAATATTGTCGTGACCGCCGAAAGCTTTTTCTGCTGCAATCCCCATATCTCCCGTCGTCGCCCCAAGAAGCGTCGTCGGATGACTGTCCGTCAGCCCCATTTCAAAGAGGCCGACCATAAACTTCATGCTGATATCGTCAAAAGCGAGCGTCGGTCCTGCAGAGAGTTCCAACAAACCGACGTTGTCATGCAACCAGGTAATCGGCGTCACTTCGTCAATATTGAAACGATCGCGACTGTAAGGATACAGCGAGGGATCATACGCTTCGGCACACAAACGCCACATCTGCTGACGCGGAATTTCCGGCGCGAAGAGATGCATGATTTCAAAAGCGAGTGATGCATAGGAGAGTCCTCTCCAGGTTCTTAACGTGCGAATATCAACCTGAGGGATACTCTTGGGTACCCAAAGACCGTTGTCTTCGGCAAAACCTTCGAAAGCGATATCACTGAAAGTGCTCTCCCGAGCCTTTCCGCGAGTGGAAATGTATTCCATAAAACCTCCTCCGGAGATTAAATCAATGTTCTTTCACGGCCGTGAGGGCCGACTTTGCACAGCCTGTGTGAGATAAATCCATCTTATGCTACTTGATATTGGGACACACAGGGGATCGGATAAACGGATTATTGCATTTTTAGACCGCCCCTGAAAAAACCTCTTGCCGTCAACCCGAAAAACGCTCCTCTCAAGGCGATCGCAACGATTGAAAATCTCTCGTTTCGGGCTCTGATTCCTGCCCAACAGCAATTCGGAATGGTCGACGGTCGATTTTGTACAATAGGTGGGAACAGACTCCCGGAGAGTCGTTTTTCACTGACATCGTTGGATTTTTGACCATGCCTCTTCCGAGCAAACCGACCAAACGCGGGGATATGCTGACCAGCACCGGTCCCACCCCGAAAGTGACCCGAAAAAAAGCCCGCAAGACCGCCCCTGCCGAGAAGGCTTCTCTGCTGGCGGCATCCCTTCTTCCGCAACCGACTCCGTCATCATCCAAACCCACTGACCGCCCCGCGGACTCCCAGCCCGCCCCTTACCGTCCAGCTCCGAGCGGAACGGGACTGAGCGCCACGGTTGCCGATACGCTCTTTTCCGCACCGAATCCTCAGCTCACTCAAACAGGCAGACGAGGACGCGCCAGCACACCGGAAAATCTGAAGAAACTCTTTGTGCTCGACACCAATGTCCTCATGCATGATCCGCTTTGCATTTTCCATTTTGCCGAGCACGACGTCTTTCTGCCGATGACGGTACTTGAGGAACTGGACAATCACAAAAAAGGCACGAGCGACGTCGCCAGAAACGCCAGAACCGTCAGCCGAAGTCTCGATACGATGATGGAAATGAACGGCTCGGATTTGTCCGCCGGCGTACCCCTTTCCCTCCTTGGAAACCGCGAGGCCGAAGGGCGACTCTTTTTTGAAACACATAATCTGGCGGACGAACTGCCGGAAGATCTGCCGACTTTCAAAGGAGACAACCGCATTCTGGCCGTCGTCCGTGGCGTCATCAAAGCCTTTCCGGATCGCGGTGTGGTCCTCGTCAGTAAGGATATCAACATGCGCATCAAGGCCACGGCCTTGGGCATTCCCGCAGAGGACTATCTTTCCGACAAGGTTCTGGACGATACGGACCTGCTCTACTCGGGCAAGCTGGCTCTGCCGTCAGACTTCTGGCAGCGACATGCCGACAGCCTGGAATCCTGGCAGGATGAGGGTTCGACCCATTACCGCTTCAGTACGACGACACCGGGTGAATTTGTCATCAATCAGTGCCTCTCCATTGACGGAGATCCGGACTTTATGGCTATGGTGACCGCCGTCGAAAGCAACGCCGTTACCATCCGTCTGCTCAAAGACTATCGGAACCGCGCCAAGGTCTGGGGCATTCAGGCCCGCAATGCAGAACAGAATATGGCACTCAACCTTTTAATGGATCCCGATATCGATTTTGTCTCCATCCTGGGCCAGGCCGGAACCGGCAAAACGCTGATGACGCTGGCCGCCGCTCTGACGCAGACTATGGATGAGCGTCGCTTCTCCGAAATCATTGTCACCCGCGCTACCGTCAGCGTTGGTGAGGACATTGGCTTCCTGCCGGGTACGGAAGAAGAAAAAATGGCACCGTGGATGGGCGCTCTGGAAGACAACCTTGAAGTCCTTCAGCGCACCGACGACAGTCTCGGAGGAGAGTGGGGACGTCAGGCCACCCTGGACCTGATCAAAACGCGCATCCGCATCAAATCCATGAGCTTCATGCGAGGGCGTACCTTCCTGAAGAAATTTGTCATTATCGACGAAGCCCAAAACCTCAGTCCGAAGCAAATGAAGACCCTGATCACCCGTGCGGGTCCGGGGACAAAAATTGTCTGTCTCGGCAATATCGCCCAGATTGACACGCCGTATCTGACGGAAGGCTCCTCCGGGCTCACTTACGTGGTCGAACGCTTCCAGGGATGGAGTCATGCCGCCACAATCACCCTGACCCGCGGCGAACGCTCGCGCTTGGCCGATTACGCCACCGAGGTTCTGTAAGCACTGAAAGTGCCCGTAATCTCGCAAAAAAGCTCGGGAAGACTAATCTTCTCGAGCTTTTTTTCAGGTCAGAATTCCGTCAAACAAAGTACATCAGAATCAGGATACCCAGCATCATAAAGGCCAGAGCCACCTTGACGGCGGTACCGACAATCATGCCGACCCAGGTGGCAACACCGACGCGCCCGGCATGAAGCAGATCTCGCTTGGCCCAGAACTCTCCGACAAAGGCCCCGACCAGCGGCATCACCAAAATACCGACCAGACCTCCCATGAAGACCCCGATGACCGTGCCGATCAGAGACCCCCAGATCCCTTCCTTGCTCGCTCCGGCTTTCTGCGCACCGGCCGTCTGTGCCACCGTATCAACGACCACACCGACTACTGCCATGACTGCCAGAGCCCCGATCGTTCCCCAGCCGACAATCTCAAAATGATCGGCCCAGCCGATGAGAAACGCCCCACCGGCAATCAGCGGCAAACCGGGAATAGCAGGCACCACGGTTCCTGCCAGACCGGCAGCAATCAGCGACAGTGCGCCGAGCCAACAACCGACGGCAAACCAGTCTATTTGCGAAAACCACTCAAACATTGTCTTTCTCCCGTAGGTGATTACTGAGCGCCTTCCCAATAACCGACGTCGCCGGCCCAGGGTTCAAAGCGCGTATTGCCGCCCTTGAAGACCATACGCAGCGTGCCGATAGGGCCGTTACGCTGCTTGGCAATAATAATTTCCGCCAGATTCTTGTCCGGCGTGTCCTTGTTGTAGACCACATCACGATAAATGAACATGATGACGTCCGCGTCCTGTTCGATAGCCCCGGATTCACGCAGGTCGGACATGATCGGACGACGGTCCGCACGCTGTTCCAGTGAACGGTTGAGCTGCGAGAGAACAATGACCGGACAGTTAAGTTCCTTGGCAAGGGCTTTAAGACCTCGGGATATTTCCGAGAGTTCCGTAGAGCGGTTGTCCGATCCGGCCCGACCGGTCATCAACTGAATGTAGTCGACGACGATCAGTCCGAGTGGCCCCGTCTGATTCATCAGGCGACGAGCGCGACTCGAAAGTTCCGAAATCATCAGCGCGGGCGTATCGTCAATGTAAATGGGCTTCTTTTCAAGACGATGAACCGCTTTGGAAAAGGCTGCCCATTCCTCGTCTGCGAGCCGAGCCTTGCGAAGTTTTTGCGCATCAATGTTAGCGACCGATGAAATCAGACGCTGAGCCAGCTGGTCGCCGCCCATTTCCAGAGAAAACACCGCAACGGGGAGCTCCTGTTTCACGCCGATGTTTTCGGCGATATTAATGGCAAACGACGTCTTCCCCATGGACGGACGGCCGGCAATAATGATCAGGTCGCCACGTTGCAGTCCCGCCAACTCTCGGTCCAGATTCGGGTATCCCGTCGGAACCCCCGTCACATCGGAATCACGCTGATTCTGATAAATATCGATCAATCGTTGCGAGACATCCTTGACAAGCAGTTGCATGGACTGAAAGCCGCGTTTGCCACGTGAATTCTGTTCGTTAATGGCAAGTACCTCGCGTTCGGCTTCATCCAGGATCTGCGAAGTTTCACGTCCCTCGGGCGAGAGAGCCGAGCTCACCATTTTGTCGCCCGCTGTAATCAGCTGACGCAGAATCGCCTTGTCGCGAACAATTTCCGCATAGCGTCGGATATTGGCTGCAGACGGCGTATTGTTGACGAGCTCGTTCAGATAGACAAAACCGCCCATCTCATTTTCAAGACCGGCATCTCGGAGACTTTCCGTTACCGTCAGAACGTCGGCCGGACGTCCTTTCTGAATCATCTCAACAATGTGTTCGTAGATGAGTTGATGATCCCGGCGGCAGAAATCTTTCGGCTGAACGAGGTCCACAATGCTGTCCAAGGCATTGTTATCAATCATGAGACCGCCGAGAATCGACTGCTCGCTGCTGATACTCTGCGGCGGACGCCGTACTGCAACGGCCGCCTCATCGATCATTTCATTCATAAACCAACCTCCATTCAGCGTTTCTCGGATGAAGACACGCTCCCCAGCCCGTCAGAGCGGAGGTGAGGAGTCCCCATCTTCGACAACGATGAGCCCCGGTGACAACTCCCGGGCACTTTGTTATTCCAAAGACTGGTTATTTTAGAGGCTCGGATTGCGCCCTTCAACGTCAGCCTTTTTCGGAAACAAAAAAAAGAGGTCTGCCCGAAGGAAGACCTCTTGGATCAGTCAGTGACGAAAACCTGAATTAGGCTTCGGCAACAACCTTGACCGTGACGTCAGCATTGATGTCGGCGGCGAGACCAATCGTGATCACGTAGTCGCCAATGGCCTTGATGGCACCGAGCGGGGTGCGGACCTGGGACTTCTTGATCTGAAGATTGAACTTGGCGTCAATCGCTTCAGCGATGTCGGCGTTGGTGACGGAACCGAAGAGACGGCCGTCAACACCGCACTTGGAAGCGATTTCGATTTCAGCGCCGTTGAGCGTATCGGCGATAGCCTGAGCGGCAGCGATACGTTCAGCCTGAGCCTTTTCAAGTTCAGCGCGACGGGTTTCGAATTCGGCGATAGCGGCCTTCGTGGCACGCTTGGCGTGACCCTGGGGGATCAGGAAGTTACGGGCGTAACCGTCCTTAACCTTGACGACATCACCGAGTTCGCCGAGATGATGAATCTTTTCAAGCAGAATGATTTGCATTTGATTGACTCCGAGCGATTACTGGTTGTCCGTGTAGGGCAGGAGAGCGAGGAAGCGAGCACGCTTGATCGCGGTGTCGAGCTGGCGCTGATAGTGAGCCTTCGTACCCGTCAGACGAGCCGGCATGATCTTGCCGTTGTCCTGGATGAAGTCACGAAGCGTGTCAACGTCCTTGTAATCGATCTGTTCAACGTTTTCAACCGTGAAACGGCAGAACTTCTTACGCTTGAAAAGCGAATTTTGCTGGTTGCCGCGGCGAGGCTTGCCCTTGCCCTTTGCACCAAAAGCCATGGTTAGCTCCTTAAATATATTCCGTTATATGTACGATCAATCGCTGACTTCTCATCGTGCGGGGAGCCAAAAAGCCCTTTAACGTGAGTTCCTTTCCCAGCGGCATGGCATTGAGCCTTTGGCCTATGTCATCAAAAGCGATGGCAGGGAAATCATACTCGAGCGTCCGAACTCTTCCGGCTTCGGTCAGTTCGCTTCGATGGTGAAACACTCCCTCGAAGACTTCCAAGCCCGCAGGCGTATATCTGACCGATTCGCGTGTTGTCAGCGTTCCGCTGATCTGGATGAGATTCACTCCGCTTGATCGTACTAAATGTGTTGATTCAGTCTGAGCCTAATTATTCGGCAGCAGCGGCGACTTCAGCAGCCACCTTCTTGGCTTCTTCCTTTTCGACGATCTTCATCATCGGGGAAGCAGACGTTTCGGCATGCTTCGTCTTAACCGTGAGGTGACGAAGAACGGCGTCGTTAAAGCGGAAACCGTTTTCAATTTCGGCGATCGTTTCGTAACCGCATTCGATATTGAGAAGAACGTAGTGAGCCTTGACGAGCTTCTGGATCGGGTAAGCGAGCTGACGACGACCCCAGTCTTCGATACGATGGATCTTACCACCCTGTTCAGCGACGAGGGTCTTGTAGCGTTCGATCATAGCGGGAACCTGTTCGCTCTGATCGGGGTGCACAATAATGCAAAGTTCGTAGTGACGCATTTAGCCTCCTTGCGGAAAAAGCTGCCCAGAGCGTCTTTTCTGGTGCAGCAAGGACAGAAAGGACGCGATTTTACCCTACTTTTTCATTCTTTGCAGGAAAAAGCGGTTTTTTTTCGCGTCCACAAAAAAATGTCGGATTCTCCTCAGCCGAGTCGCTGACGAACGGATTCATACAGACAGATACCGGATGCCACGGACACGTTCAGACTTTCCACAGCACCGACCATCGGGATCGAGGCCAGATCGTCACAGCGCTTGCGCGTGAGCTGACGCAAACCGTCCCCTTCGGCTCCCAGAACCCAGGCAAAGGCCTTTTTCTGGTCGAAATCGTAAATCGATTTGGTGGCCTCACCGGCCGTGCCGACCACGGTCACACCGGCCTCTCGCAGCTCAACAATGGAAGCCGCCAGGTTGGTCACGGTCACGACCGGCACCGTTTCAGCCGCACCGGCAGCTGCCTTGAGCGCTGCCGGCGTGATGTGTGCAGAACGGTCGCGCGGGCAAAGCACGCACTGAACACCGGCGGCATCCGCCACGCGAAGACAGGCACCGAAATTGCGGGGATCCGTCACGCCGTCGAGAATCAGGATCAACGTTTTGTCGGTAATTTCATCCAGCAGTTCGTCGAAAGTGAGTTCGGCCTGCTTTTCCTCGGCCATCGCCACGATCCCCTGATGTGGCACATCCGGAGCCATACCGTCAAGACGCTTGATGTCGGCAGTCATGACGCGCACGCCGGCGGCAATCAGTTTTTCGCGCATATCACGCATACGCTGATCGCGACGCGTCGGGTCAACATAAACGGCCGAAATCGATTCGGGATCCATGCGCAAACGCGCACCTACGGCATGAAAGCCAGCTAAAACAATATTCTTCACGTGAAAGTCTGTTGTCGTTATAGGCCCGCATATCAATCAGAAAGCGGGCCGTGAAAAAAAGTCGGCCTCATTGTAACGCAGAGCCGAAGCCGCGTCAGGCTCGGTACTAAGAAACTTGAGAAAACGCTCCCCTCTCGATCACGGGAGAGCGCTGTTCGAGCTCAATAACGCCGGCGACGTCTCGAGCGACGTTCGTGAGAAACAACGATAAAAGAGAGCCGGCGATTTTCAAGATCCACCTCTTCGAGTGTTACCTTCAAAGCATCGCCGATTCGGTACTGTTCCATTTCCTCGGCGCTTTCCATTACCAGGCGCTTTTCGTCGAACTCCCAGTATCCCCAACCCAGTCGGGAAATATGGACAAAGCCTTCGATCGCAATATCATTGAGGCTGACGAAAATGCCGGCCGGAATCATCCCCGTCACTACTGCATCGTACTGCCGACGCGGCTGATCGAGCATGTACTGGCACTTGAGATAATTCATAACATCCCGGGATGCGTCATCGGCACGGCGCTCCGCAGCCGAGCAGAGAATCCCTAACCGCGTCCATACCGCATGTCTGACCCCGCCCCGAGCCGGCTTCTTCTCCTCCTCGGGACGACTGCCCAATACCCGGGCATGTCGTCCGGCCAACAATTGCGCATCGTCAATCACAATCTTCGGAATGAAACTCTTGTCGGCCAGAATTGCCTTGATCACCCGGTGCAGCAACAGATCGGGGTAGCGACGAATCGGCGACGTAAAGTGAGCGTATTTGTCATACTGAAGACCAAAATGGCCGATATTGTCCGGCGTATAGCAAGCCCGTGACATCGTCCGCAATATGGCGGTCTGCAGAACCGGATTGTCTCGTGTCTTCTCGACCAGCTCGGCCAACGCGACGGGGGTCGCTCCCGTCAGCTTCAGCCCATAGTTGGCCAGCATCGTGTTGAGCGTCCGGACACGATCTTCCTCCGGTTTGTCATGAACTCGGAACAAGGCTTCACGCTTTTTCAATGTCACGAAGTCGGCCGCGCAGGTGTTGGCGACCAGCATGCATTCTTCAATCAGACGGTGTGCGTCGTTGTGATCGCGCTCCTTAAAACCCGTGATATGTCCGTTTTCATCAAAAAGCGCCTGCGTTTCGACCGTTTCAAAGTCCAGCGTATGCCTTGCCTTTCTTGCCTCGCGGAGGACTTTAAAGAGCGAATAGAGTGTCTCGACCGGTTCGAGCAACGCTCCCAATGCCTTCCGCCCCGTTTCCCCTCCCTGCAGAGCATTCCACACATTCGTATATGTCAGACGGGCATGCGAACAAATCACGGCCGGATAGAACTGATAAGCTGTTGTTTCTCCGGCCGCATTGATCACCGCATCACAAACAAGGGTCAGACGATCCACATGTGGGTTCAGCGAACACAGCCCGTTGGAGAGCTTCTCGGGAAGCATGGGCACAACCGACGAAGGGAAATACACGCTGGTGCCGCGTCGCTGCGCATCCATATCCAACGGCGATTTCGGACGAACGTAATGAGCGACGTCGGCAATAGCAACCAGAAGGCGCCACTCGCCTTCGGCCTCACGGGTACAGTAAACCGCATCGTCAAAATCCCTGGCATCCTCACCGTCAATGGTCACGAAGGGAATGTCCCGCAAATCGACACGATCTCGCATGCCCCAGCCGTCAACTTCATCGGGCAGGGCGTCAGCCTCGGCCATCGCCTCCGGACTGAACTCCACGGGAAGGTCATATTCCGCCGCGGCAATGGCAATTTCCCCTAAGGGATCAAATCGGTTTCCGACGGTTTTGACAAAACGGCACTTCAGATCACCGCGAACCTTCGGGGTCCCCTCTTCTTCTACCAATTCAACTTCAAAGGCGCATTTCTGCAGTTCGTCGAGCGGCGGAATACTATCGGAGGGCTCCATCACCATACGGACGGGAGCAAAGGCGTTCACCGGCTGAACAATCACCCCCTTCCAACTGTCCCAGGCATCTTCAACCAGCTTGCACACCCATCGCTTTTGCACACGCGGCATGAGCCCCGCCACACGCAGAGCATGCCGTCCGACACTCGGACGAATTTCCATCACGTCGCCCGGCAAGACAACCCAATCCGGATTCAACGGAATTTCCGTCTCGGGATCATCTTGGCAGACAACCGTAAAGTCATCCCGAAAACGCGCTCCGCGCACGATACCGTACTGTACTTTCACATCCGGCAGACGGAAGATGTTCTTTTCACCGGATAGAAAGCCTTCTTCATAGAGCTTGACCACGGTGGCATTGGCTTCAGCCTTGCTCATCTCCAGCGTCTCCGTCAGAAAGCGCTTGGCAATATGATAGGGAACGTCGGCGGCCTGACCGAGAATCAACTTCTTTGCACTCTCAATCTGTTCCTGAGAAATCTCAGGCATGTCAGCAACCGAGGCGAGTTTGCCGGATTTTTTCGCTTTTCTTTTCGTAGCCATAGCAATAGAGCCTTACGTATTCTGCAAAAACACCCCGAGGGGTGTGACAACACTCCGATGAGCATATTTTTGACTGATATTGGAGTGAGTTTAGCCGAAACACAATTTTTTTTTCAAAAGTCTTGACATTTCTTCCAAACATCTGCATAATTCAAATCCTCAGCAGTGCCCGGATGGCGAAATTGGTAGACGCACCAGCTTCAGGTGCTGGCGCCTTCACGGGCGTGGAGGTTCGAGTCCTCTTCCGGGCACCACTGACCTAATTCCTAAAAGGTCCGTACAGACAGTACGGACCTTTTTTTATATCCGCACGGTCTGGTATTCTTTAACCGATTCCTTCTCTTTTGGACCGCTTTTCTTATGACAGTTGCCGATCGCTTTCCCTATTGGATCGAAAATGCTCCGGCCGGCGGTTTTCTCTGCCGCTTCCCCGATTTTCCGGATTTTGCACCGGAAGCTCCGACGCTTGAAAAACTGCTCAATGGCCTTCTCAATGCCATCATCCCGGTGCTTGAGGAACACATCAAGAGCGGCAAACCGCCGATTCAGGAACGCGCTCTGAATCCCGGCGAAGAATATCTCTCCCTCTCTCCGACGCTGAGCGTCAAACTGCAGTTGATTTATGCTGTCCGTGAACGCCGCATTACTGCCCACGATCTGGCCCGGCGAATCGGTTGCTATCCGCAGGAAGCAACCCGTATTCTCAAATTTTCACATCCCACCAAAATCGACACGCTCAACGCGGCCGTGGAAGCCATCGGTGGCAGACTGGACTGTCGGGTTTCGCTCGTTACCGAACACCTGCCCGTGATCGACTAAGAAAATGACGGCGCCGGGATCTTTGCCCAACGCCGTCATCCATTTCGACGGATTGTCTCCGGAACTACTCGGTAACGTTCTTCACGGGAAAAACGCCGGCATCATTTTTTCTGAAATTGATTTCCAACATGTTGTAGGGAATTTCAATATTGGCTTCACCAAAACGCTTTAGCAAAGCCAGAGAAATTTCCGTCTTAATCGCTCCCACACCGTTGGCAGGATCGAGAACCCAAAATCCCATCTGCAGATTAATGCCGGAATCGCCGAATCCCGTCAGCGAGGCCCAACCGGTTTTTCTCGTATCAATACGGGGACGCGCCCGGTTGGCTTCTTCCAGCATGATTGCCAACGCCGCTTTGACATCCGCATCATAGGCAACGGATATATCAATCTTCTGCAACGTTGATTCTTCGGTAAACGAGTGATTCAAAACGGCTGAAGTGACGAAGTTTTCATTCGGAACCACATTTTCCACTCCGCTGTTGTCTCTGACCACCGTATAACGCGTATTGATGGCGGAAATACGTCCCTGAAATCCGCCGACCGTCACCAAATCGCCGATTTTGATGGATTTGTCCAGCAAAATAATAAAACCGGAAATGTAGTTTGAAGCGATTTTCTGCAAACCGAACCCAAGACCGACACCGACGGCACCACCGAAGACCGAAAGAATCGTGAGATCCACCCCAACGGTTCCCAGACCGATAATCACGGCCAGCACTAAGAACGTTACACGGATGACACGGGCCAACACAACTTTAATGTTGGGAGATAGGGAGTCCATCTCCTCAATGCCCTCATTCACCAGACTCGACAGCCAGTTGGCAACCCCGAGCGTCAAGAGAACGCTCATCACTGCCACTACCAGCATCCAGATGGTCATCTTCCCGTCCCCAATGGGAATCATCGTCCCGTCGAGCCATTCAACTACATCGGTCATAATGCCGAAGAACTGCAGAACTGCCATGCCCCAAAAAATCATGGAAACATAACGGCGAAGCTGTGCGGAAATAATCCTCTGTCCCAGAATCCCTTGCAAAAACGTCAGAATCAGCGACAACAGCGCATAGGCATAGAGCAGACTGTAGGTAATGCGAGCAATCACCATGGACGTCGCCGGATACTGCATTCCAACAACCAGAACATAGCAACCCAGAGCGAGAATCGAAGCCCCGATAAAACTGAAAGAAATATTTTCGAGAAAGCCGCACGCAAAGTGCTTGAGATGAGCCATCAGACCTTTTCTCGTTCCGCAACGATCGAATTTGTCCAGAGCCAGATTAATACGCTTGGAGACAAACCACCCGACCAAAAGAGAAAGAGCCACCAGGCCAAGCTGAAGAAGCACATTTTCCCAGGAAAGATTGGCGATGAACTGGGCAATCACCCCGATAAACCGTTCGGTCACCGTCATCACGGCATCCACCGCATTATTGGCCATCTCAGCAGGATCCGGAATGGGCCCTGCAACATCAAAGGGTACTTCGGTCTTATCCATAGATTAGTCAACGGCGACTGCTTTTCCCAAACGAAAAAACGGTCTCCGCTCTCCTTTACTGGTTAGAGAGTTGTTTGAGGCTGAAGCGGCAACTGCGCAGCTCTCCCCTTCGGCAATCAGATTCAGCCGCCTCACCTTACCGGCAAACGCCCGATACACTGCACCGTTCATTTCTGCTTATACCACAGACGGAGAGAAGTCAACGAAGTTACAGGGAGGCAAAACAAAAAAGAGTCTCTGCTCTCTTTCATTCCGTCAAAAAAGGCCGTCTTCAACGCGAAGGCGGCCTATGGGGATCGGAACGGTTATTCGCCGTCCTTACCGTGTTTAGCTTCGTACTGAGCAATCAACTGTTCCGTGCCGAGATCGTCATAACACTCGAACGGCTGATGAATCCAGGGATTGTCCTCAAAGTACTCACAGTGCCAATCGGGCTTCAGAACGGAATGAGACTTCCACCAAAGAACAGCCGTGCGAATTTCCGTGATAGCAGGATAACGATGCTTCAGATGAGCAATTACTTCCTTGATGGTCTTGCCGGAGTCAACCATGTCGTCAACCAGAAGAACACGGCCCTTCAATTCACTCAGACCGGTCATGCAGTCCGAGATATCCAGATCGCTCTGAATCGTCCCTTTGGCTTCACGGTAGGAACTTGTTGCCAAAACGCCCAGGGGCATGTTGTACACGCGACTGAAGAAGTCGCCGGGACGCATGCCGCCACGAGAGAGGCACAGCAGGCAGTCAAACTTCCAACCGCTCTTGGCCACCAAGTAAACGAGCTTTTCATTGAGCTCAATGTATTCTTTCCAGGAATAACTAACGTCGGACATGATCTTTACTCAAAGGGCGAAGCCGCGTCTCATCCGAGCGATCCGCGGCACGTTAAACAGGGTATCGGGGATTTTAGTCTAAAAAAGCCTATGGCACAAAAGAAAACGGCAGAACTCCGAGAGAGTCTGCCGCTTTTTTCAGAATTTCGTCATTCGGACAGAGAGGCGTCAGTCTGCGAACGGATCAAATTGAAGAATCGTGTGCTCGCGATCCGGTCCCGTGGAGACGACAGCGATCGGGCAACCGGCCACTTCGGAAAGTCGTGTCAGATAGGCGCGGGCAGATTCCGGAAGATCTTCCCATTTCGTGATGCCGTACGTACTCTGCGTCCAGCCGGGGAATTCTTCGTAAATCGGTTCACAGCCTGCCAACTGATCGGCACCGCAGGGCATCAGATCCAGCTTTTCGCCCTTGTAGGTATAACCGACGCCCAACTTGACCGTCTTCATTCCATCAAGAACGTCCAGCTTCATGATGGCCAGGCCTTCGAGGCCGTTGATCTGCACCGCACGGCGCAAAGCCGCACCGTCAAACCAACCGCAACGGCGGGGACGTCCCGTCACTGCACCGAATTCGTTGCCCTTTTCAGCCAGCCACTTGCCGTCTTCATCAAAGAGTTCCGTCGGGAAGGGGCCTTCACCGACACGGGTACAGTACGCCTTGGTAATCCCGAGAACGTAATTGATTTTATTCGGACCGATGCCGGCACCGGCACAGACTGCACCGGCCACCGTATTGGAACTCGTCACGTACGGATAAGTCCCGTGATCAATATCGAGCATCGACCCCTGTGCGCCTTCAAAGAGGAACTGCTTCCCGGCTTCGATTTCCGTATGAATCGCAGCGGAGACATCGCAGACCATCGGACGCAGACGATCGGCAAACGACAGCATATGGGCGATCACGGCTTCAGGATCGAGCGTTTCGGCGCCGAGATACTTTTCCAGCACGAAGTTGTGATACTTCATGACTTCACGAACACGTTCGGCGAATCGTTCAGGTTCGAAAAGATCGGCCACGCGAACCGTGCGGCGAGCAATCTTGTCCTCATACGCCGGACCGATACCACGACCGGTGGTACCGATCTTCTTATCACCGGCTGCCGCTTCACGGGCATGATCCAGTGCCACATGATACGGCATGATCAGAGCGGCATTGCCGGAAACACGCAAACGCTTTTCCACGTTGGGAACACCGACAGCAATCAGCTCGTCCACTTCACGGAAAAGCGCTTCGGGAGACACCACAACACCGTTGCCCAGATAGCAGACGGACGTCGCATGCATAATGCCCGAGGGGATCAAACGAAGAATTGTTTTCTTACCGTTGATAACGAGTGTGTGACCGGCATTGTGACCACCGTTAAAGCGAACGACCCCGGCAACCTTTTCGGTCAACCAGTCAACAATTTTGCCTTTGCCCTCGTCGCCCCACTGAGCGCCGACCACAACTACATTCTTGGCCATTTTTTTCCCTTTTATCAGGCGGTCCATCCGCCTATCATGCGTTCTCCCCGGAAGCGAAAGATCCCGAGATTCCAAGCGGATTTTCTTTCGGCGAAAACCCCATAGCTAAAAATCTAAGCCAACCCGTGATATACAGCTTTCGCCATTACAAAAGCAGAGAAGTTGGCGCAGGGTTCATCATATCAGGATTTCAGCCGATTCGAAGCGACAAATAGCAAAAGGGCGTCCCGTGAACCCCACAGGGCGCCCTTTTGTTGCTTTCAGGTTCAGACTGTCAGCCAGACGATTGCCAAACCGACAACCACCAGCATCAGACCTACTCCCCTGATGGCATTTTCCGGGGCTTTCGCTACCTCGGAAATACTTTTTTTCCATCGGGCAGGCATGACCATCGGGCAAAAGCCCTCAAAAATGCAAACCCACCCCAGAGCGAGGAGCATCACTTGCCACGAAGTCATTGATTGCTCTCACTCTTCTTAAAGTAACGGAAGAATTCCGCGGAAGGATCCAATACCATGACGTCGTCCTTGTTCGCGAAACTGGAACGGTAAGCTTCCAGAGAGCGGTAGAAACGGGCAAACTCAGGATCACGGTTAAAAGCCTTCGCGTAAATATCGGCAGCTTCGGCATCACCGTCCCCCTTAATCTTCTGAGCATCACGGTAAGCCTGAGCCAGAATCACTTCGCTTTCACGGTCGGCCAGAGCGCGAATACGTTCGGCCTGAGCAAGCCCCTTGGAACGCTCTTCACTGGCCACGCGTTTACGTTCGGCTTCCATACGGCGATAGACCGATTCGGAAATTTCCGGCGTAAAGTCAACGCGCTTCAGACGCACGTCAACAATGCGGATACCCACATCCTTCACACGATCCTGAAGCAGGGTGGCGATTTCTCCCATTGCCTTTTCACGTTCACTACTCGTGATCTGATTGACGGTCCGCTTATTGACCACAACGTTGAGCACGTCCCGCAACAGAGCCGAGACGCGGTTCATGGCGGCCGGCTCACTTCCCTGGAAGGAAACCCAGTAAAGTCGGGGATCTTCAATGCGCCACTTCACAAAGGTATCGATCAGAAGGTTCTTCTTCTCACTCGTCTGAACCAGATCGGCACCGTCCGTATCCAGATTCAGGATTCGTTTGTCGAGGTAAACCACATTGCGAAGCGGAGGCGGCAGCTTCACATGAAGGCCGGGTTCATCCACCACAGATCGCAATTCGCCCAACGCAAACACGAGAGCGTATTCTCTTTCGTTAACCGTATAAACACACATACGGCAAAGGCCCGCCAGAATAAGGGCAAAAATCATCAAAGAGCTAAGTTTCTTCATTCTTTCCCCCTATCAGCGCATGCGAAGACGGCGGTCGATATCGTAATTGGCCGGAGTCTGAGAGGCCGGTTGAGCATCCGTTCCGACAGGATGCGACGGCTGCACCTGTGACTCTATCTGCGACAGCGACTGTTCAGCCTGGGCCTGCGCTTCGGTACGGGTCGAATTCACGATCTTGTCCAACGGCAGATAAAGAAGATTGTTGCCGTTCTTCGAATCGATATAGACCTTGGTCACGTTTTTCATCACATCGCGAACCGTATCCAGATAGAGACGGTCACGCGTCACTTCGGGAGCCTTCTTGTATTGTTCAACAATACTGACAAATCGATCGGCATCCCCCTTGGCCGTTTCGGTAATGCGAGCCTTGTAACCCATTGCCTCTTCCTTCAGGCGAGCTGCGGTCCCCTCAGCCTTGGGGATCACCGTATTGCGATAGGCTTCACCAAGGTTGATCGATCGTTCGCGGTCCTGACCGGCCTTTACGGCATCGTTAAAGGCAGCCTGAACGGGTTCCGGCGGCTGAGCATTCTGAATGGCCACACTCATCACTTCAATCCCGGAAGAATAGCGATCCAACATATGCTGCATCGAGACCTTGACTGCTTCGGCAATTTCGGCCTTGCTTTCAAAGAGCACACTGTCCATGGCCTTTCGACCGACGACTTCACGCATGGCGGATTCGGCAACCTGAGTGACGGTCAGCTCCGGATTGCGGATGCGGAACACATAATCGCGAGCGCCGTCACCGGGCTTGATACGGTACTGAACCGTAAACTGCACATCCACAATATTTTCGTCATCGGTAAGCATCAGCGCTTCGCGCAGACGATCAGCTCGACGGATGGAACCGATTTCAGCCGTACGTACACTGCTGACGTCCACAATCTGTGCTTCCTGGATCGGATACGGCAGATGCCAGCGGAACCCCGGCGGCGTCGTTTCAGTATAACGCCCGAACGTCGTGACAATCCCGCCCTGACCTTCCGGCACAATATAAAAACCGGTCGCAGCCCAGGCCAGCGCGGCCAGACCGACCAGGAACGTCACTCCGGCACCGGACTGTTTCTTCGGGAAGGGAGGGCGACGCCCGCCCAAATTACCAAGACCACCCAAATTTCCCAGTCCGCCCAAGCCGCCGTTACCGCCCGCAGCACGGGCATTCTCCTGTCGATCGCGGGAAGAGTCCTCAGGACGGATATCTTCAGGCTCATCATCACGGGAATAATCGTCCCTGCTCTTGAGCTTGGAACGCACATCATTGCGAGACTGCTCCTGACGGTTACCCATCAGACCGCCGAGCATCTCAGAAAAATCCTTCCAGAGCTTTTCAAGATCTTCATCCTGCTGCGAACGACGATCGTTATTGTCTTCACGATGAGGCGGTTCTTCAGGACGTTCGTCTTTTTTGGATTCGTCATCCGAACCGTGGCCCCACCGGGGGTCATTGAGCGACATAAGTCGACCTCCAGATAATTAATAAAGTCCCTCTGTCGGATTCAACCGAACGAGCAGAGGCACAGAATATGAATGATGATTGATTTTACTGATTTTTTTCGTCCTTCTCGAGCCGTAAAACTCCCGTTAACCCTAGGATAGGACTTTTTCAACGGACATGCGAAGCCCCCGGGCATTGACGCCGGTATAAAAAAGACCGAAGATAAAAGTCTCCGAGTCGTTTCGGTGGAGAGATTGTCAATACCCCCCGTCTTAAGACGGAGGCTTGAGAGCCTTGATTGACTAGCCTCAGTGATCCTTTTTTGGAAGGTGACCGTCGTTGGATTGGAATATACAGGCATCGTGGGATGTTCATCCTAGTTCCACGCTCTGCGGTCTGTGATTAAAAGCTCTGAGAGGTAGGAGCGGTGTTGCAGGCAAGAAACCCGGTCCAACATTGGCGAAGGATGGTAACTCGACATCGGTTTATCCGATGTTGTCGAACGGAACCTGCGGGTATCCGTTAAGGAAAATCTTTTGAAAGTTTTTGTTTTAAACATGCGCGGTCAGCCTTTGATGCCGTGTTCTCCAGCGAAAGCGAGACACTTGCTCAAGGCTAACAAGGCGACGGTAAAACGCAGAACGCCTTTCACGATTCAGTTGAGTATCGCTACCGGCGAAACGAAGCAGGACGTGATCTTGGGCGTGGACGCAGGGTATAAACATATCGGTCTTTCCGCCACAACGGAAAAAGTCGAAGTGTTGGCATCTGACGTTGAGCTACGCCCTGACATCCCTAGTCTTTTGGCGGATCGTTTGGCATTTCGTCGTGGTCGTCGTCATCGCAAGACGCGCTACCGTGCGCCTCGCTTTAACAACCGTGTCCACTCGAAGCACAAAGGTTGGCTTGCGCCCAGCATAGAGAATCGCATTCGAGCGCATATATCGCGTATCGATGCGATTTGCAAGCTTTTGCCGGTCACCAAGATTGTGATTGAAACCGCTTCCTTTGACATTCAGAAGATTAAGAATCCAGATGTTGAAGGCGAAGGTTATCAGCAAGGTAATCAACTCGGCTTTTGGAACGTGCGTGAGTATGTTCTTTGGCGAGACGGTCATGTTTGCCAACACTGTCACGGCCGATCCAAGGACAAGATTCTCAATGTTCACCACATTGAAAGTCGTAAGGCAGGTGGTGATGCACCGAACAACTTGATCACACTTTGCGATACGTGCCACAAGGCATTTCACGCAGAAAAGATGAAGTTGAAACTAAAGCGTGGAAAGTCCTTCAAGGCTGAAACCTTCATGGGCTTCATGCGTTGGACGTTACTCGAAAGAGAACGTCAAGCGCACCCACATCTGCCTGTTGAGAACACGTTTGGCTATTTGACGAAGCATAAGCGCATCGCTTTGGGTTTACCCAAGACGCATTGTGCTGACGCTTTCTGTATCGCTGGGAACCTGAAAGCCAAACGGTCAGGTGTCTACCTCTATCAGAAGCAGACACGTAAACACAATCGCCAAATCCACAAGTGTTCAATTCTGAAAGGTGGTGTTCGCAAGCTCAATCAAAGTCCTTATCTCGTCAAGGGATTCAGACTTTTTGACAAGGTGATGTATCTTGGGCAAGTTGGCTTTATTTTCGGGCGACGTACAACCGGTTATTTTGACGTGAGAACGTTGGGAGGCAAGAAGTTGTCACCCGCTATCCACATCCAGAAACTAACGTTTCTCGAAAAGAGAAAAACTTTTTTAACCGAATTGAAAAAGGAGAACGGCGCTTACTCCCCTATCTGAAGACAGAGGTTTCCGCGCCTAATTTTCTATGAAAAACATTCTGGTAATTGGTGCCGCAGGACAAATCGGCAGCGAACTGGTTCCCTATCTCCGTTCTCTCGGCTATATGACCGTCGCCGGTACCAGCGGCCGCACGCCGTTGCCACCCCATCTGGCCGACGGCCCTTCAGCCGTCGTTGATCTGACCGATACGGAAAAACTTCGCAATACAATCGATTTCTTCAAGATTGATACCGTCATGAATCTGGCCGCCATTCTTTCAGCAACGGCCGAAGCCGATCCGCTTAAGGCATGGCGGGTTGGTGTAGACGGGGTCATCGGACTGCTTGAGATCGCCAGAGACAGACGACTCTCTGTCTTCACTCCGAGTTCAATCGGCGTATTCGGTCCCTCCACCCCGCTTAAATTTACCCCCCAGGATACCGTCTGTCGGCCTCAAACCATCTATGGAATCACCAAGGTGACCGACGAACTGCTGAGCGACTACTACCGCCAAAAATACGGCGTGGATGCCCGCAGCGTTCGCTACCCGGGACTCATCAGTTACGTAACGCCACCGGGTGGCGGAACCACGGACTACGCCGTTGACATTTACTGGCAGGCCGTTCGTACCGGCAGTTATATCTCCCCGCTTGCCCGAGGTACCTACCTGCCGATGATGTTTATGGAAGATGCGCTCCGAGCTGCCGTCGAACTGATGGAAGCCGATCCAAGCGAACTCAAACACTTCAACGGCTTCAACGTCAGCGCCATGAGTTTCGCACCGGAAGAAATAGCCTCAAGCATCCGTCGCATCATTCCGGAATTCGAACTCGGCTATGCCATCAATCCCCTCCTGCAGTCTATCGCCGACAGCTGGCCTGACGCGCTTGACGACAGCGCCGCGATGGAAGAATGGCATTGGAAACCTCGTTACGGACTCGACGAAATGACAGAAATCATGATCAGGGAAATCCGCAAACAGATTGCTTAAGCGATCCGTCCTCCAATCGAGTAGGAGGCGTGGAATTATTTTCACGCCGTCCTTTCACACCACCCACCGTACCGTTCGGTAGTGGGCGGTTTCTAAAGTTTTATTTCCA
>Magnolia_p2__coassemble_664_pt1 | contig 42329 bp, 34 predicted proteins | sample Magnolia_p2__metabat2_high_PE_017 | metagenome-assembled genome bin Magnolia_p2
GGGCTTGCCGCCGAATTCTTCGCAGATGGAGACGCGAACGGCAGGAGACGGATGAGCCACGCAGATGCGAGACTTGTCTTCGAGCATCTTTTCAACTTCGTCAACGAAGCTCATCTGTTCAATGGCATCGAACGGGCAGGCAATCAAACACTGACCGCAGGACACGCACGTCTGGTCATCAATGTGATGCTTGGCACCGAGACCACCGTTGATGGCGTTCGTCGGGCAGAACTTGCGGCAGGTATCGCAACCAACGCAACGATCCGGATTAATCTTGATAATGCCGCGAAGTTCGCCGCGGCGGAGGTTACCTTCGTAGGCGGGACCCTTCAGACCGAAGGGATCATCACCCGGCTTAAAGGTATGAACCGTAATGGTTTCTTTGGACATTAAAGCTCTCCTGAAGCAACAAGCATATATAGTGACCGCTCCGCTGAGAAACCGTTTTGAGGTCTAGGTTTCTTAAGTGAAACTGATCCACTATGTAATTTTGCCTTGTATTCTAATGATCTCGACTATGAGCGCAAGCCCTTTTGCTTCATAAAACGTCTGCGAGACAATCCCTTTGACGAGCGATATCTTTCTCACATAAGAATCATTCTCATTTAGCGACTTTTCATCGTCTCGATTTCATGAATACTGCGGATACCTAATCCCTTGAAATTCAAGGTAGGCAGAATTTTCCGCTGACACCGTGTATCCCATATAAAACGCGCAACAGAGCATATTTTTCACTCTTTGATTTTTCCTATCACTCCAAAAGAGTGATTGTTATTTTCTAAACACGAACGTACGCACCTGAATTCCCGAGGAAAACTATCGGAATTAACGCCAATTTCGCCCTAAAAGTGAACGGATTTCTGTATGTCCTTCCGGGCGGAGTTTTTTCGCGTTCGTTCGTTTTTTTTATTTCGCACGCTGTTTATTCAGTCAGCCTGCCGGACTGAATTCGAACTTGTTGCCCGAGCGCTCGGTTGAGTCCACGCCTTGAGATCAGGAAAGAATGCCGTCCCTTGCGACGCGAACATCATCGCCCGGTCGCGGTCAAGAAAAACAATCTCGTATACGAGGTGAGCGGCCATAGCGATCTCGTGAAAACCCGCAAAAAAAAGGACATGTCCTAACGGTGCATGTCCTTGTCAAACAGATGGATATTTCTGAATTTCATCTGATGTTGTCACTTTACCTGATCCCGTCAGGGAAATCCATAGTGCTTATGTCTTACATATATTGACCTATATAGACCTATATACACTTGTATCAAAATGCTTCAAAAGCTACTCTTTCTAGGCAATTACCAGATATAAAAACAACGGTTCACCATGATCTGCAAAGGCTCTTCGGCCTTTCGCCTGAAAAATATGGGGTTCTTACATAACACAGTAGAAACCCTTATTTTCAAATTGTTTCTTATACGCGATAGGTACAAACCCCTATCCTTTTCTCAGTTTTTTCTTTGTTGTCGTGATACCGAAAAATTTGAAGCAAATTTACAGTTTTTTGTATCTTCACTACGTTCAACTTTTTTGACATTGATCAAACTCTTCTTGCCGACAGCCCAGTGAACGCCCCTCAAAAAAAAACGAAGACCGACTCTCATTCGATCTCCGTTTGTCTTGCCGCGGCGGGTTCAGATTAGAAAAAAACTACCGGCGACGCGAGGTTTTTCAAGAAAGCCAGCACACTGTAGGCCGTCGACGTACTGGATCGGGGATTGTTAGGATCGGGTTCAGAACAAAATTCCATATGCGCCCGCAGTCTCGGCCCTTTAATCGTGATGAAATGACCGTTTTCCACGGCCGTCGGCCGACTCACGATCCGCACGGTCGTATCGGCTCGTTCGGTCACGACGGCCGTCGCCACGCCAACATTCACGTTTTTCGGGAATCCTCGGATGGCCTCTTCCATTGACCCTTCAAACACGACCTCGTCCTCGGTTTCGGAAAGTTCACGTCCCGCCAACCCCGGAGCCCCTCTCAGACTTTTCGGCGCCTTGGTACTGGTGATAGTCACCTCATCAGCCCCCATCAGGCAATAGGTTCGCATGGCATCAAATCCACCGATAGCGCCATTGGCAATATATAAGCGCGCACCGCTCCGACGAGCCGTTTCTGCGAGTTTGTCATAAAACGCCTTGTCGGCCAATGCCCCGACAGACACCATCAGAAAGTCTGCGCCGCAAGCCAGCACCCGTTCGGCATACTCCTTAACGGCACCGATTCCGGCCGTTTCAATCACAAGATCCGGCTTTTCAGCCAACAACTCGTCAAGGCTCGCGACTGCACGCGCACCGACCTCTCGAGCCAAAGCCTCGGCATGAGCGGGTGTTCTTGCCATCATGACCTCAAGCGACCAGCTGTCCGCACCTGCCAACGCAAAGTGACGGGAGACGATGCCTCCCAGTGCGCCGCAACCGATTAATGCAACTTTCTTCATAGAAAATTAGGCGCAGAAACCTCTGCTTTTAGGCAGGAGAGGAAGCGCCATTCTCCTTTCTCAATTCGGTTAAAAAAGTTCTTCTCTTTTCGAGAAGCGCCTGTTTCTTCGCATGGATGGCGGGGAACAACTTAACGCCACTCAACGTTCTCACGTCAAAATAACCGGTTGCACATCGTTCGCCAATGCCCCCTCTTGCCAACAGTCTGACCCCCTTGACAAGATAAGGGCTTTGATTGCACTGGCGAACACCACCCTTCAAAAACTTCTCCATAACGGATACCGGCAGGTTCCGTTTACCAACATCAGATCAACCGATGTCGAGTTCACATCCTTCGCCCATGTTGGACCGGGTTTCCTGTCGGCACCACCGCTCCTACCTCTCAGAGCGTGGGACCGGGATGCCTATCCCACAGTGCCGGTAGATTCCAATCCAACGAAGTTCACCTTCCGAAGAAGGATCACCGAGGCGAGTCAGCAAGGCTTTTTCAACCCTCCGTCTTTAGACAGGGATTATTGACCACTCTTGTTCCTCGCCTTGTCGGACATTGACTGACTCAGCGATTGGTTCTCTTAATCGCTTCAGAAATTTCCTTATCCATCCAAGCAAGACTTCGTTCGGCTCGCGGCGCACCGCCGATCGTATAGGGAACGTTGATGTACGTCAGCGTAATCCCTTTGCGATACTTGCAGTTGCAGATGATTCTGCGCCCCGCCAAATATTCGTCATCGGGAAGCTTGCGCAAAGCGGCCAAGAGCTGACAGCGAGCAGACAGCTGCGTATGGAACTTGTCGGGATAGCGCTTCGTGTCGGTAATGACGATATCGTCCATTTGCATATCGGGTACACCTCAAGATCGAAAACGCCTCTAGTATAGTGAATCACTCTCGGCTACGACGGGTACGCTTTCAGAGCGCGCCGACGAATCACCGCTTCCATTCGCCTCAAGCCAGTCTTGCCATACGCATCCAGAAATCCACGCCGACGGGAAGCACCTCTTCATCGGACCAGCAAAAATGCGGTGAATGCAGTTCGGCGGTTTCACCCAGCCCCAGGAAAAAGAAAACGCCGGGAATTTCGCGCTGGTAATACGAGAAGTCCTCCGCCGCCAAAACCGGTTCCGTCAAGCGTTCGATTCCTCCGCCCATGCCGGAAAGGATCTTTTCATAGAGTTCTTCATGATTCCAGACGGCAGGATAGCCGCTTCCGAAACGAAGCGAGAGTGTCGCGCCGGATTCCTCTTCAACCCGCCGTGCGATGGCCTTCAGAGACGCCATAATGTCCTCGGCCACCGCGTCGCTGTAGGTACGAAGGCTTCCCCCCAACAATGCACTTCCGGCCACGGCATTCTGCACAACGCCGGCCTTGAAAACCCCGAAGCACATCGTCCGCAAGGCCTCGGGCGGAAGGGATTCCTCATAAGCATACGCTTCGCCAAGCCAGCGCATGCCGGCCCGCATGGCATCGATTCCTTCCCGATGTTTGGAAATATGGACGCTCTTCCCCTCGACACTCAGCCAAACCTCATTCGAACGCGCCATCATCGGCCCCGGACACGAAAAGATTCTGCCTTTGGGCAACTTCGGCCACAAATGCATACCGACAATCCGTGTCACACGGTAACGTTTGAAAAGACCGGTCTCACAAATGGGCTGTGCCCCTCCGGTCGTCTCCTCAGCCGGCTGAAAAACAAAAAGAAGATTACGTGGAAACCGCTCGCCCCGCTCCCTGGCCTGAGCCGCCAATTCCGCGGCGCGAAGAGCCATGGCCATATGGCCGTCATGTCCGCAGGCATGCATACAACCCTCATGCCGGCTCGCAAAATCCACCTCGGTTTTTTCCGTCACCGGCAGAGCATCCATATCCGCCCGAAATGCCAGAGTTTCCTCTCGACCGAAATCCAAAAAGAGCGTGAGCGCGCCTTTGACCGGCTTTTCAAGAACGCCGCCAAGCGTTGAAAGAACCCCTTCAACATAGCGAAGTGTCTCGGGAAGTTCATTATCAAGTTCGGGAATGGCGTGCAAATGACGCCGGTGCATCACAACAGGATCAAGCATGACCGTATCCGGACGAAAAAATTCATGAAGAAGCCAGAATAGCACGTCAACCTGCTCGCCAAATAGGCACTCTCGCCTAGAGAAGCTGAGGCAATCCAAAGTTTCAACCTTTTCCCGACATGAGTTTCACAAAAGTGTTATGTTTATTTCCTATCTGTTAGAGGCGCGGAAACGAAGAACCAGCGGGGAGTCGGCAGACTGTGATCCCGGAAGAGGCAATTCCGCCGAATCCGACTGTCGGGCACGACAATCGGATGGTTCGTCAGAAAACATCTGCCGGACTGTCTGTCAGCCCTGATCGCTGACAGGAGCGCTAATCGTCCAGGTTCCCGTCGTAAAAGAATGGGGAAATATCCCTCGGTCGGTAAGCGCGTCTCTACCGACCTTTTTGTTTGCCCAAAACTCGGAGCCTGACATGCAATTCCAGAATATCCGCGGTTCAATCGTCGCCATGATCACCCCGTTCCATGATGACGGCAGCATCAACTTTGACGCTCTGACCGTGATGATCGAACGTCAAATCGCCGGCGGTACTGCCGCCATTCTCACGCTCGGCACCACCGGCGAATACCCGACCATGACACTCGAAGAAAACGCCGCCGTCGTGGAACATACCGTCAAAACGGTTGCCGGACGCGTTCCCGTGATCGCAGGATCCGGCTCCAACTGTACGGCTACCCAGATCGAGATGTCCCGTCGCTACGAAGCGATGGGAGCCGACGCGTTGCTTATCATCGCCCCCTACTACAACAAAGCCAACACCGAAGGGATGTACCGTCATTTTGCCGACACGGCCGATGCCGTCAACATCCCCTGCATCCTCTACAATGTTCCGGGTCGTACCGGCTGCTCCATTCCGGTCAGTGTCGTCGAACGGCTCGCTTCCCACCCCAACATCTGCGGTATCAAGGAAGCGTCGGGCAACATGAGCTATGCCATGGAACTTGCCCACCTGTGCGGACCCGACTTCCAGATGTGGTCAGGTAACGACGACATCATCGTCCCGATGCTCTCGATCGGTGCTTCCGGTGTCATCTCGGTCTTTGCCAATGCGTTCCCGACCGAATGTGCCGAACTGTGCCGCGACTGGTTCGACGGCCGCACCGAAGATGCCCGTCTTCGTCAGTTGCGTTGGCTTGACGTCATTAACAATCTCTTTATCGAAGTGAATCCGATTCCCGTGAAGGCCGCGATGAACATGATGGGATTCAACGCCGGTCCGATGCGTCTGCCGCTCTGCGAAATGACGCCCGCACATACCGAAACACTTCGGCAGTCCTTGCTCGAACAGGGCGTAAAACTCGTGTCAATCACCCCCGTCTAATGACGCAGGCTTGAGAGCCTTGATTGATTCGCCCCAGTGATCCTTCTCCGGAAGGTGAACGACGACGGATCGGAATCTACCGGCACCGTGGGAACTGCATCCCGGTCCCACGCTCTGCGGTCTGTGATTAACAGCTCCGAGAGGTAGGAGCGGTATTGCTGACAAGAAACCCGGCCCGACATCGGTTGATCTGATGCTGTTGAACGGATCCTGCGGGCATCCGTTACGGAGAAACTTTTGAAAGGTGGTGTTCGCAAGTGCAATCAAAGTCCTTATCTTGTCAAGGGGTTCAGACTTTTTGAAGTATCTTAGGCAAGAAAGGGGCATTGGCGGACGGCGTGCAACCGGCTATTTTGACGTGAGAACGTTGAAAGGTATTCAGTTGCACCTGCCATCCATGCGAAGGAACCAACACTTCTCGAAAAGAGAAGAACTTTTTTAACCGAATTAAGACAGGAGAACGGTGCTTCCTCCCTCGTCTGAAGACAGAGGATTTCGCGCCTAAATTTCTATGAAAATCATTTTGATCGGTCACGGCAAGATGGGACGTCTTCTTGAAGAAACGGCCCTCGCCGCCGGCGACGACATTGTCGGCATTTATGACGACACCAATCTTTCAACACTGGCCGAACGCACCGAGCCGGCCGATGTGGTCATTGACTTTTCCAGTCACAGCGCCCTGCCGATAATCGTCGACTACGTCCGTCGTACCGGCACAGCACTTCTCTCGGGAACGACCGGCTATAACGATGAAGAAAAAGCGTTGCTTTTTTCCGCAGGCGAAACCGCCCCGGTTCTCTGGAGCGCCAATTTTTCGCTCGGCATTGCCGTTCTCGCCAAAGCGCTTCGACTGGTCTCCGGCGCCCTGCGCCCCGATTTCGACATCGAACTCACCGAAACGCATCACAACAAAAAAGCCGATGCCCCCAGCGGAACGGCCAAACTGCTCATCGAAGCACTGGACCCCAAGCATGAACTCACCCCTGTTTACGGTCGCGAAGGTTTTACCGGTGCCCGTACGCCTTCGGAAATCGGTGTTCACGCTTTGCGAGGCGGCACGGTTGCCGGTACACATACCGTCCATTACTTCGGGCCCGATGAAGAACTCGAATTCACACACCGAGCATCCAGCCGTCAGATTTTTGTCAACGGCGCCCTGAAGGCTGCACGCCTGCTTGTCCGGGAACCGCGCGGTGTAACGACGCTCGATCAACTGCTCTTTCGCCAACCCTAATCAACTATAAAGAGTGCCACTATGAACGCTCAGGAAATTATCGACTACATCGCCAATTCCGAAAAAAAGACGCCTGTCAAGCTTTACGTCAACCTCAAGTCCCCGGTCGACTTCAAAGCCGCCGGCGCCCGTGTTTTCGGTTCCGGTCTGAGCCTTGTCGTTTTCGGTGACTGGCGTGATCTGCAGCCGGTACTTGCCGAGAATGCCGAAGCCATTGAGGATATCGTGATCGAAAACGATCGCCGCAACTCCGGCGTCCCGATGCTTGACATCAAAAACATCAAAGCCCGCATTGAACCCGGTGCTGTCATCCGTGAAAAAGTCGAGATCGGCGACGGGGCCGTCATCATGATGGGAGCCGTCATCAACATCGGTGCCGTGGTCGGCGAAAACACCATGATTGACATGGGAGCCGTTCTCGGCGGACGTGCCATTGTCGGTAAACGCTGTCATATCGGTGCCGGCACTGTGCTTGCAGGCGTTGTTGAACCGGCCTCGGCCACGCCGGTACGCGTCGGTGACAACGTCATGATCGGTGCCAATGCCGTCGTGATTGAAGGCGTGCAGATCGGTGACAATGCCGTGGTCGGCGCCGGTTCCATCGTGATCTCCGACGTTCCGGCCAACGCCGTTGTTGTCGGAAATCCGGCCCGCGTGATCAAGATGAAAGATGAAAAAACGAGTGCCAAAACCGCTCTCGTTGACGCATTGCGCCAACTCTGATCCGTCACCCCCGCGTCTTCTGCGCGGGATGACAATGGATTGACTCGTCTCTTCAACGGTGTTCGCCTCGGGCGGACACCGTTTTTCTTTGCGTTTTTGTCTCTCAAAGGCCCGCAATCTGCAAAAAATGCAAACAAACGTTAGCCTCTCTCGGATGCAACTTGATGACGAACGCTCACTCCGTATAATGGACTTTCCATTTTTTCTTATAGCAGACACTTCCGTCAATCCCCCCGTCTAAAGACGGAGGCTTGAAAATAGTCGTGACTGACTCGCCTCAGTGATCCTTCTTCGGAAGGTGAACTTCGTTGGATCGGAATCTACCGACACGTGGGATATTCACCCTGTTCCACGCTCTGCAGTCTGTGACTAAACGCTCTGAAAGGTAGGAGCGGTGTTGCAGACAAGAAACCCGGTCCAACATGGGCGAAGGATGTGAACTCGACATCGGTTGATCTGATGTTGTTGAATGGAACCTGCGGGTATCCGTTATGGAAAAAAATTGAACGATGGTGTTCGTCAGCTTCATCCGAGTCCTTATCTCGTCAAGGGGTTCAGACTTTTTAAGTGTCTTAGGCAAGAGAGTGGCATTGGCGAACGACGTGCAACCGGCTGTTTTGACGTGAGAACGTTGGGAAGCTTTCAGTTGTCGCCCGTGATCCATGTGAAGAAACGAACGCTTCTCGAGAAGAGAAGAACTTTTTTAACCGAATTAAGATAGGAGAACGGCGCTTCCTCCCTCGTCTGAAGACGCCTAATTTTCTATGAACAAGACCAAGATCACCCTTATTCTCTCCGCCTTCGTTGCCCTCGCATCCGTCACGACGGCTGCCGATGCCGCCCGTCCGCGCGGGAAGATGAGCTTTAAGCGTCCCGCTCCTGTTTCTCAGACCCAGCGCGTAGCCCCGCCGGTCACCAATCCGGTCCCCGGCCGTCTCCCGGCCAAACCCGCTGCCGCTCCTCAGCAGACGCCCGCTCCGGCCGCCAACGTTGCTCAGAGCCCGGCAACGCCCGCCGCACCCGCCGCCAATGCCGCTCCGGCTCCCCAGGCCGCCGGATCCGCTGCCGGCAGCTTTGCCTCCAACGTCGTCGGCAGTGCCGTCGGTGCTGTCGGCGGTATGATGATCGGGAATGCTCTCGGCCTCAACGGCAGCAGTGACAATAATGCGCAGGAAGCCGCTCAGCCTGCTCCGGCTCAACCCCAGCCTGCCGAACAGACGCCGACCGAAGCGCCCCAGGCACCGGCTCAGCTCTAACACGTTCGTTGTCTGCAGACTGCTCTTTCGCATACCCGGAAAGGCCTTCTTTCCGGGTATTTTTCTTCGGGTCACCGCCTTCGGTACAATAAACCAATCCTAAGAACATTTCAGGCCATGTCACTTTTCTCCACTCCGGCTCGGGAAGGCGACCGCAGTCTGCTCGACCTTCAAAATCCCGCATTCATTTCCGACCTTCACCTTACGCTTGAAAAGCCCGATACCGTGGCGGGTTTTATCCGTTTTCTCAACGGCCCGGCACTCGAATACCGAGAACTGGTGATTTTGGGCGATTTCTTCAATTACTGGATCGGTGATGACGGTGCCTCTACCGTCGAGCCTGTCACCGAGGCTCTGATCCGCTATGCCGAGACCGGCAGACGGCTTTTCCTCATGCAGGGCAATCGAGACTTTCTGATGGGCCGTGACTATGCCAAACGCGCTCACGCCACCCTGATTCACGACCCTGCGATCGCCCGGATCGGTTCCCTGCGACTGATCCTTTCACACGGCGACCGTTGGTGTACGAATGACCCCGCTTATCAGCGCGTCAGGACCAGACTTCGTTCGCGATGGTGGCAATGGTGCGCCCTTCGTCTTCCGCTTTCCAAACGGCTGAAGATGGCTGAAAACGCGCGACGTCAAAGCCGTGCCGAGAAAGTCACGAAACCCCGCGAGATCACCGACGTCGTCGATAACAGCGTGCTCGCCGAAGCCCATGCCTTCCATGCCAGCATTGTCGTCCACGGGCACACGCACCTTCCCGCCGTTCACGACATGAAAGACGGTTGCCGTCGTTTCGTTCTCCCGGATTGGGAATTTCAGGGCCCCCACTGTTTGCGCGGGGGCTGGTTAGCCCTTAAGATGAATTCCCTAGTCCTGCACGGGCCAGAGGACTTTGATCGTTTCGCATGAGAAACTGAGACGTGATTCTTTTCTGTCTCTTCCACACTTATACACTATGACCCTTAAAGAGGACAACTCATCAGTCCTCTCCCCGTTCTCCCTTATCTGTCTCACATAGCATCCATCCGGACGTTCCTTTCCATCCCGAAAATGCCTGAACGACTTTGGCAGAGGGAATGTTGTCAGCTAATTTTTTTCTCATTGTTTGCCATGGAGCATAGTATTTTTTACAATTTTGTTTCTCACAGCCCCTACAAAACGTCGAAAAAAAACAACAGCTTCTTTGAAATCACCTGATACTCAGTGTAATATATAACTTAACGCGATGAGGTTTACATTCTATGTCCCGGTAAACCATACGCGCCTAGGGAAACGGGGGTTGAAACTGAGGTTTCGACCTGAAGATTCCGTTCCGCACCCTCCATTCGGAAAATCTTTCGCAGGCCGGTGCCGATAGTAGCCTTCAACCGCTTCGTGTTCTCTACCCTTCCTATAAATAGAGATCATCATGAAACTCCATAAGCTTTCCACTTCGGAATACAACAAGGCTCGCCGTGAATTTGAACAGATGCTCAAGACGGCGTATGAAAATGACCCCGGCAACGGTACGGTTGTCTGCAAGTGCATCGGCGAAATCGCCCGTGCCTACGGCATGACTGAAATTGCCCGTGAAACCGGTCTCTCTCGCGTCAACCTCTACCGTGCTTTCTCCGGTGAAGGCAATCCCGAGTTCAGCACCGTCCTTAAGGTCATGCGCGTGTTGGGTCTGCGTACGGTTCCCGGTATCCGATAACCGTCATGAGACCAGGATGACGGGCCAGGTTCAAAATTCAGTCCCAATCAACGATGTCGATCAGGTTCCTGCCTGATCGGCATTTTTTTTGCGTGACTCTTTGCCTTTTCACCGCCATCTTATCTGTAGTTTACGCAATACGGTATTTTCTCTGTACACTCCCTTTTTTCGCTTCGCTCTTTCAGTTTGCAACATTTTTCTCCCCGCGACCGATTCGCCCTTTGCAGAAGGATGACACTCTAATGTCAATGAGGTGACAATGTCGTTACACGTTGCTCAGGTAAAACAAAGTAAACGGAAATGTATCCAATTGTTGCCAGGCAACAACACTTTTTGCGTTAAAAACAGCATTTTCACCACTGTCTGTCGAAAAATCGGTTATCGTTTTCAGTACCGTTCATCATGATAAGAAGATATCCATGTCCTCCCTGCCTCCAGAGATTGCTCAAGAAGTCGAATCCAAACTGAGTCGCATTGAGACCAAGTACGGCGTGCGTATTTTGTATGCCTGCGAATCCGGCAGCCGTTCCTGGGGATTCCCCTCTCCCAATTCGGACTACGACGTCCGGTTCATCTACGCCTCCCCCGTCCGACGCTATCTGCAGCTTTCGCCACTTCGCGACGTCATTAACATCGATCAGGACGGCATCTGGGATATTTCCGGTTGGGACCTCAGAAAAACGCTGTTGCTGCTCAAAAAAGGCAATGCCTCTCTTGCTCAATGGCTCTACTCGCCGATCGTCTACCGTCATCATCCGGTTTTCGTGAGCGAGTTGCGCAAATTGCTGGCTCACAGCTCTCCGATGCCCCGACTTTACTGGGCCTATCGCTCCATGGCTCAGGCACACATCACCAATCACCTTGTCGGCCGTCATGAAGTTGAATACAAGCGTTTTCTTTATGTCGTTCAAGCCCTGCTCGCCATGGAATGGGTCGAAACGAAACAGTCGATTCCGCCGGTTGTTTTTGACGAACTTGTGAACACCATGGTGCATGACGAAGCACTGTTAAGTGAAATCAGTGCCTTGGTGAGTATCAAATCTTCTGTCGGAGAATCAGAAAAAGGACCGCGGTCCCTCTTCCCGAACGTGATGGGATTTATTGAATACACTCTCGCCAACACTCAACCGCCGTTCAGTCAAGGCGAGGAAGTTCCCGAGTCAGAGCTCGATGCCTTTTTCCTCAAGTGGATCGGCGCAAAACTGTAACCCCTGTTGCCCTCCCATTGTCCGGAGGGCATTCAGGCTTAGCCTTTCGCGTGGGATTCTGCTGCGAAGTACCGTGCAGAATCCCCGCCGATCGACTACGTCGGTCCTCACGCGTTGCTACGAGCTGATCCGTCGAGACGAGTACCGTCGTCGACGAAAGGTCAGCATCACACGCAGAAAACCACCGTCATCTTCACCGACAATGACGCCCTCCAACATCGCCTGCCCTCTCTCAACAGGTCCGGTCTCCATTTTTCTCCCAAAATCACCGTCCTCCTCTCGTTACGGTTACAATTGTCAGTCACGAGCCACCAGCATCACCCGCAACAGCCACACCGTCACAACGGCCGACACACTATCCCTCCCGGCCTCAACGGCACTGTCGCACAAGGGAGTTGCTCACTGATCTGCTCTCTAAAAATGATAGATGGCCGTCCCGGCTCGTACGGCTTTTCCAAGGATAAGAAAATGGATCAATTAAATGTCGTTGAAGTCTGGAAAGACCTTCATCAGATGCCTGAGCTGGGATTTGAAGAATTCAAAACCAGCGCCTATCTCGCCGAAAAACTTGAAGCCATGGGCTATACCGTCCAGCGAGGCATCGGCGGCACGGGACTTCTGGTAACCGTTCAAGGTGAAGAGCCCGGTCCGGTCGTCTTGCTGCGTGCGGATATGGACGCCCTGCCGTTTCAGAATGAGGACGGCTCCATCGAACGCATTCACGCCTGCGGACACGACGCCCATTCGGCCATGTTGCTCGTCACCGCTCAAAACCTTCTCGGCAAGGTCCGCCGCGGAACGTTGAAGATCTTCTTCCAACCGGCCGAGGAAACGCTCGGCGGCGCTCTGTCGGCTGTCAAGGCAGGGGTTCTTGATGATGTTGACTACGCGCTCGGTTGCCACATCCGTCCCGTACAGGATATTCCCGCCGGCACGCTTTGCGCCGCCGTACGTCACAGTGCCAGTACTTTCGGCGAAATTCATATTCACGGCCGTGCCGCTCACGGTTCACGCCCCCATCTCGGCATCAACTGCGCCGAAGCCGCCGCCATGGCTACCCTTGGGGTCTGCGCCATCAAATGTAATCCTGCCCAAACCTGGTCCGTTAAGGTGACCAGCATTCAGGCGACCTCTGCCGCAGCCAACATCATCCCCGATCAGGCCATCCTCAAGCTTGACATTCGCGCTCAAACCAATGAGCTGATGGATGAAATCCTCACGAAGTTGCGCAAGGTCACCGATGGGGTTGCCGAAACGTTCGGTGCCGAAGCCGAATTTGTGCTTCCGGGAATCGTCATCCCGGCGGCCGTTTATGACGACGATCTCACGGCCGAGGTCGGTGAAACGATCCGTGAGGAAATCGGTTCGGACAAACTCTGGCGCGACTGCGGTGGCGGTGGCGAAGACTTCCACTTCTTTGCGAAGGAACGTCCCCATATCAAAGCCGCCTACTTCGGTGTCGGCGTCGCCTGTGAGCCGGGCCTGCACAACCGCAACATGCACTTTGATCCCGAGTACCTCAACAACGGTGTCAAGGTCATGACAGCGATGGCACTCAAAAAGGTCGGGTGAATCATCAGCTGACATCACACTAAGCCGGATTGTTCTAAAAAGTTGTTCAAAGTTACACTTCTTTATTTAGACTTCTCCGCACTCTGTTGACGGCATCAGCAGTGAGTTTCCTTACTGCTGATGCCCCAACCGGCGCCTCTTGATGCTCAACAGCACCGGAGAGACGTCCGAGCAAGATTCTCTTGACCTCTTCATTCGTGGCAAGCCTTGACATTTCGGTATCGCGTCATCTGTCCGGGACATTCTGAGCGACTTTTTCGTCCGACTGTCCCTTTGCGATGTGTACGCGGCGTTCACGTGATCGTGAAGAGTTTCTTGCTCCGAATGTCGACTGCCCCTTCACCGAACGTTGCCCGTGATCCCGTCGAGTCCGTTCTGTCCGACGAAAAGTCGATATTAAATCGCCCCTCGGGAATCCACAGAACAGACGGGCAGTGTAAACTCCTTACTCAGAAGAGACTTTCCCTCGTTGACGGGGGAGAGACAATCAAAATTCACCCTCCCGGAGCGGACGTTCGTTTTCCGGGGCCACCTTTGTCACCTCCCGTCATTGAGGAACAATACGCATGACACGACAGATCGGTATTTTGGGCGCCGGCACTTGGGGAACCGCCCTCGGTCGCCTGCTTACCAAAAACCAGCATCATGTGACCGTCTGGTCCGCCCTCTCCGATCAAATCGATCTTCTTGAACGCGACCGCGAACATCCCAATCTTCCCGGCATTCGTCTGCCGGATGAACTTTGTTTTACACGCTCCATGGCCGAAGCGGTCAAAGACCGCGACCTCATTGTGATTGCCACTCCCTCTGTCTATGTGCGTGAAACCGTTCGGGCCGCCAAACCTTTCCTGAGTGCGGGCCAAACCCTCGTCACGGTTGCCAAAGGCATTGAGTCCGACACCCTGATGACGATGTCCGAAGTGATTGAAGATGTGCTCGGCGGCACACCGGCACTGCCGATTGCCGCGTTGTCAGGCCCCACTCATGCTGAAGAAGTCATCCGTGACATGCCCTCCGCAATTGTCTCCGCATCGACGGATCCGGCCACGGCCGCACTCGTCCAGGAGGTCTTCTCCAACGGTCAGTTCCGCGTCTATACGAACACCGACATTCACGGTGTCGAACTTTGCGGTGCGCTCAAAAACATCATTGCGCTGGCCGCCGGCATGGCTCACGGCCTCGGCTACGGCGATAACGCCCGTGCCGCTCTCATTACGCGCGGGATGGCTGAAATTCGCCGTCTCGGCATTGCCATGGGATGCCACGAAGACACCTTCCGAGGCCTTGCCGGCATCGGCGATCTTATCGTCACCTGCTCGAGTCTGCAAAGCCGCAACTTTAAGTGTGGCAATATGGTCGGACGAGGCATTCCGCCCGACGAAGCGATCCGTCGCGTCGGCATGGTTGTCGAAGGCGTCAACGCTCTGCATGCCGCCATGCAACTCAAACAACGTCATCATGTGGTGATGAATATCAGCGAAAGCGTCTCCCGCGTGTTTGCGGGGGAAGCCGATTCGCGGACGGTGGCCGAAGCACTGATGAGCCGCGCACTCAAAGCCGAAACCGATTAACCGACACACCGTCCGGCACGATGGACCTGACGCCTCTGCCGACGCTGTCCTTCTTCACCGCGCACCGACTTCATCAGCGGTCCGCGTTTTATTCTTACCTGCATCCGAACACTGCCATGAGAAAACTCTACATTGCCGCCACACCGGCCACCCGGCAGGCCTTTCAAAGTACCCGCCAGGTGATCGACCTTGCCGAAGCCGATCTCACCGAAGTCTCCGCCGTTGTCATGACGGCAACGGAAGCCTGTTCGGGCCTGCTCGACAAGATCAAAGCCCATGCGTTCTCACTTCCCGTGATTGTCAAAAACGACGGTAACGCACTCCCGACGGCATTGTTCCGCGACGTGGTGTCCGTCATCGACGATAAGCCCGACGACCGCACGCTCTACGGTCGCCAGATTGATGCCGCCGCACAAAAGTACGAAGACCGTCTCCTGCCGCCTTTCTTCGGGGCTCTGGAAAACTATGTTGCGCAGGGGAATGCCCAGTTCGACTGTCCGGGACACCAGGGCGGCGCATTCTTCCGACGCCATCCGGCCGGACGAGAATTAACGGCATTTTTCGGTGACAACCTCTTCCGAGCCGACCTTTGCAATGCCGACGTCTCCATGGGCGACCTGTTGATTCATGAAGGCGCCCCCTGCGCCGCGCAGCAAGCCGCCGCGAAGGTTTACAACGCCGACAAGACTTATTTCGTCCTCAACGGCACTTCCGCCTCCAACAAAGTTGTGCTCAATGCCCTGCTCGCCCCGGGCGATCTGGTGCTCTTTGACCGCAACAATCACAAGTCGAACCATCACGGTGCATTGCTGCAGGCCGGTGCCACGCCGATTTATCTTGAAACCGCCCGAAACGCCTACGGGTTTATCGGCGGCATTGACGAACACTGCTTTAACGAAACGTATCTGCGCGACCGCGTCGCAGCCGTTGCTCCCGCCAAGGCCGCCGAGCGTCGCCCCTTCCGTCTTGCTGTGATTCAGCTCGGCACCTATGACGGGACCATCTACAATGCCCGTCAGGTCGTCGACCGCATCGGCCACCTGTGCGATTACATCCTTTTCGACTCCGCCTGGGTTGGCTACGAACAATTCATCCCGATGATGAAGGACTGCTCGCCGTTGTTGCTCGAACTCGGTCCGGACGACCCCGGTATTTTTGTCACGCATTCGGTGCATAAGCAACAGGCCGGCTTCTCGCAGACCTCCCAGATCCATAAGAAGGATGCCCATATCAAGGGTCAGAAACGCTTCTGTCCTCACAAGCGCCTTAACAACGCGTTCATGATGCATGCGTCCACATCTCCCTTTTATGCCCTCTTTGCCGCACTCGACGTCAATGCAAAGATGCACGAAGGCGAGTCGGGTCGTCGTCTTTGGGACGACTGCGTCCGTGTAACGATTGACGCCCGCAAAAAACTGCTGGCCACCTGCCATCATATTCGTCCTTTTATCCCGACCGAAGTCGACGGACGTCCCTGGGAAAGCTATCCGACCGAAGAGATTGCCCATCAGTTGCGTTTCTTCGCCTTTGAACCGGGCGCAAACTGGCATCACTTTGAGGGTTACGGCAAAAATCAGTACTTTGTCGATCCGTGCAAATTCCTGCTGACCACGCCGGGCATTGACGCGCAAACGGGCGAATACGCGGATTTCGGCATTCCGGCGACCATTCTGGCCAATTTCCTTCGTGAAAACGGCGTCGTTCCGGAAAAATGCGACCTCAACTCCATCCTCTTCCTGATGACGCCTGCCGAAGATCCGGCCAAGATGGATCATCTGATTGCCCAGATTGCCCGCTTTGAGGCGGCCGTTGATGCCGATCTGCCGCTCTCCGAGGTACTCCCCTCCCTCTACGAGGCCAATCAGGCACGCTACAAGAACTACACCATCCGTCAGCTTTGCCAGGAAATGCACGACTTCTACAAGGCCGGCAACGTCAAACAGCTTCAAAAGGAAATGTTCCGAGAAGATCACTTCCCGGTTCGCGCTCTGGAACCTCAGGCCGCGCATTTTGAATTTATCCGCGGCAACGTCGACCTGATCCCGCTCGAAGATGCCGAGGGCCGTGTCGCTGTTGAGGGTGCTCTGCCCTATCCGCCGGGCGTCCTCTGTGTGGTGCCGGGCGAAGTCTGGGGCGGTTCCGTTCTCCAATACTTCCTTGCCCTTGAAGAAGGCATCAACCGCTTCCCCGGCTTCTCGCCGGAGCTGCAGGGGGTCTATATCCAAACCGATCCGGACGGCCGTAAGCGCGCTTACGGTTATGTCCTCGAGCGTGACCGCGAAGAGGCATTGAATCACTAAACGCGCGCGTTCACCTTTTGTCTGGCGGAGTCTTCCAAGACTCCGCTTTTTTATGTCTTTTTTTGTTTCCTATACTTAACTATCGAGAATGATTCTCAATCAGGTATTGATGAGTTCCTACTATTTCGTTTGAGATATGTTAAATTCTCCAAAACGCAACTGTAGCAGTGCGTTACAAGATGTAACACGTCACTCATAAGGTACATATCGAGTAGCTTTTTCTTGAAATTCCCATTAAAATTCGCTGACATTAAAGTGAAAGTATGTTCACTTGTATCCCATTGGAGACTTCCCAAATGATCGATTCCGAATTCAAACAAAATCTCCAGGAAATTGCCGACAAAGAAAACGATCTGGAACAGCAACGCGAGCAGTTGCACTCCAAGGGCGTTCGCACGATCCAAGAAATCGTTGACCGTCTCGGCATCCGTCCTGAAGAAATCCGCTGGCCGAGCCTTCGCTCCACTCTTGAGTCTCGCGTTCGTCGCGCCCGCAGTTCCGTCAAACCCAAATACCGCGGTCCCGACGGTGAACTCTGGTCCGGTCGCGGCCGTAAGCCCCGCTGGGTGGTCACGATTATGGAAAAAGGCGAAACGCTTGAGAGCTATCGAATCAGTTATCCCAACAAGGAATCCTGAGACGCCTGCCCGTCAAAGCCTTTCATACAAGGAGACGAATGTTGATGCATTCGTCTCTTTTTTTATTTGTTGTCTCTCATTTTTCCCATACGCCGACAGCCGTCATTGACATTATTTTGATTTCGTAATACACTTTCAAGTAACTCAAACACCGATGGATTTTTCCTATGTCTGAAAAACATCCCGGCTGGGGCGGTGCACGCAACGGTGCCGGTCGCAAATGCCTCGGAGACGAACCCCTCAGCAATTTCAATGTTCGCATGCCCAAGCGTCTGATCGAAACCTGCAAGGCCAAAGGCGGCGGTCGCTATCTGCGCGAAGCTCTGCAACACTATCTCGACTTTGAAGCCCGTCGCGACGCGCTCAGCATGATGCCCGCCGTACATGCCGACCACAATGTCGGCCCTGCCATCTCGATGGTTGCCGATATGCCGCCCATTTCTGCACCGGAAGTCGAAATGCGAGCGAGCTGCGGTCTTCCTTCGCCCGCCCTGGACTTTGCTGAAGACGAATTCAATCTCGGTGACTACTTCATCCACAATGCCCGCAAGACATTTGTCGTCACCGCTACCGGCGACTCAATGATCGACGCCGGCATTGTCGAAGGCGACAAACTGTTTATCGACCAATCCATTGAACCTCGCTCGGGCATGATCGTGCTTGCCTATGTCGACGGCGGTCTGACCGTCAAAACGCTGCGAATCGTAAACGGTCGCCCCGAGCTTCATCCGGAAAATCCGGCCTATCCCGTTATTCGTCCGCAGTGCTTGGACGACTTCCAGATTCAGGGTGTCGTCGTCAGCGTCGGTCGACAGCTTGTTCGTTAAATGTCGTATTCGCCATCAATCGATTGAGGTACAAGGCCATGTCTTTCGCGCCCGTCTTTTCTTCTTTCAAAACGCTATCGCTCTCATTCGCCCTGTTGGGTGCCCTGCTCACGATGCCGGCTTCTGCCCAGGCGCTTGAACCGATGTTGCTTGCCATGGCCCGTGCCGGCAATGATCAGGCTCAACTCAGCGTCGGTCGCGCCTATTTTTTCGGTGAAGGCGTCCGACAAAATCAGCGCGAAGGCTTCCGCTGGCTGATTCGCTCGGCCCGTCAAGGCAATCCCATGGCCCAGCTCTACGTCGGCAATGCCTACAGTTTCGGCGCCGGTATCGAACGCAACGACGTTAAAGCCGCACACTGGTATCTGAGTGCAGCCAAAAGCGGACTCGCCGAAGCTCAGTTCAATCTCGGTCTGTGTTATGCCGACGGTACCGGCATTGCCCAAAATACCGCGAAGGCGTTGGAATGGTACCGAGAATCTGCCGCACAGGATTTCCCCTCCGCTCAAAACAACCTCGGCCTGATGTATGAAACCGGCGAAGCCGTCGATCGAGACCTGCCGCTAGCGGAATCCTTTTACGCCGAAGCCTGTTCGGGTGGCTTCGGTGTCGCCTGTCGCAATCTGGCTCGGCTCCGTCAGGCCGGCCTCTGAGCGCCCTCCTCTTTCTTGAGCGGGAAGGCCGGTCCGCCCTTCCCGATCCCCAACGAAGATGCCCCGTCTTTCTCACTGGAAAAACGGGGCATCTTCATTTTTTTTCAGCACCGGACTGCCGTCGGCAGTGCCGGACGGCTCTTATTTGTACAGATTCGCCACCACATCACGGCAGAAGACTTCCTGCGCGCGAATCAGATCGCCCAAGGCCTTGTTGTCCATGTATTCCAGAGACATGCCGGCCTTTTCGTGTTTTTCGATCATTTCCGGATCGTGCATCGTCTTGTCGAGCGCATCAACCCAGAATTCAATCACATCGGCCGGCGTACCTGCCGGTGCCACGAGTGCACGGGCGGATCCGTACCACTGATCGTAGTAACCGAGTTCACCCAGGGTCGGTACATCCGGGTAGGCGGCAAGACGCTTGGTATCGAATGCGCCGAGAATACGCAGTTCAGGCTTCTCACCCTTGACGAGCGGGGCAATGTCGGCCACCTTGGCGCAGGAGAAATCCACTTCTCCCTGACGTAAAGCGAGCAGCTGGTCAGCCGTGCCGCCGTAGGGAACAGCCTTGTACTGAATTCCCGCACTCTTGGCCAGCAACTGGGCCGCCGTATGGTTTGACGCCTTCACGCCGTTGGTCGAAGCGCGAAGTTTCGGATTCACCTTCGCGGCGTCAACCAGTTCGTTGAGCGTCTGATAGGGGCTGTCAGCTCGCACTACAACCACGGAGGTTTCCATCAGATGATTGGCAAGAGGCACAATCTGAACGGCGGTAAAAGGCGCACCGGGCTGTGTGGAAATCGTCGTAAACGTCGGCAAATTGATAAACCCGATCGTATGACCGTCAGGCTTGGCATTGACCAGAGCGGTCCAGCCGATCTTGCCGTCAGCCCCCGGACGGTTGTTGATCACGAGCGTTTTGCCCACATATTTTTGCGCGCCTTCAGCGAGAACGCGAGCACCACGGTCCGTCCCCGAACCGGCCTTGTAAGCCACAATCACGTTAATATCCGAGCTCGGGGTCCAGGCAAAAGACATCGTCGGCAACGCCATGGCGGCAGCGGCGGCGATTGCGAGCAGTTTCTTGTTCATGATAGAAAACTCCTTGGTCGAGTGTCAAAACGGGACGCCTCCCTCAGAAGAGCGTCCCGGGTCAGTCAGATTACCCGCGGCCGTGAGCCGTGTTGATCTGCTTTTGTTCAAGTCGGTTCATGAAGATCGGGCTCAACACGCCAAAAACACAGAGTCCGATCATGACCCAGCAAAGCGGGGTTGAAAAGAGCACGGTCCAGTCTCCGTCCGAGAGCATCAGAGAACGGCGCAGTCCGTTTTCGCCGATGGGGCCCAGAATCAACCCGAGCACCACCGCCGCGGCATTCAGGCCGAAGCGCCGGACAAAATAGCCGATCACCCCGAAGATACACATAATGATCACTTCGGTGAAATTGTTATGGATAGCGTATGACCCAACCACGCAGAGAATGAAGATCGACGGGATCAGAATCGCGTCGGAGAGCCGCGCGATCTGTGCGAACCCCCGGCACCCCAGCATCCCGACAAACAGCATGCAGAACTGTACGAAGACAAACCCGGCAAAGAAGGTATACGTCATGCCGGCATACGTGGTAAAGAGTTCGGGCCCCGGCTGCAGACCGTGAATAATCAGCCCGCCCATGAGAACGGCCGTCACGCTTTCTCCGGGAATCCCAAGCGTCAGCGTCGGAATGAGCGACCCGCCCGTTACGGCATTATTGGCGGCTTCGGAACCCGCCACCCCCTCAATGGAACCCTGTCCGAACTCTTCAGGATGTTTGGAAAAGCGCTTGGCTTCGTTATAGCCGACAAAGCAGGCAATCGACGCGCCGGCACCGGGAAGAATCCCGATGAGATTCCCGATCAACCAGGATCGCGTCACGGTCGGCGTAATCCGCTTGACATCCTCCCGGGAAATGCCGAGCCGATCGAATTTCACCGCTTTGGCCCGCTGAACAATCTTCTTTTCCGCCAGAATCAGCACCTGCGACATGGAAAAAAGCCCGATCAGCGCACAGGTGACATTAATCCCGGAATACAGCGTCGGCTGATTGAACATGAATCGCTCGACACCCTCCATCGGATCCATCCCGATTGTCGAGAGCAGAAGTCCCAGAACCCCGGAGATCAATCCCTTGAGCATCGACTTGGACGAAACGCCGGCAATGACCGTCAGCCCGAAAATCGAGAGCCAGAAATACTCGGGACTCTTAAACTGCATAGCAAGTTCGGCCAGCACGGGGGAGAGAAAATAAAGAGAAAGGCACGAAAGCAAACCGCCGGCAAACGAAGCGAAACAGGCCACCGACAGAGCCCGTGCCGCCTGTCCCCGCAGAGTGAGCTGATAGCCTTCGATGGCTGTTGCCGCCGACGCGGGAGTGCCCGGCGTATGAATCAAAATTGCGCTGATCGACCCGCCGAAAATGGCGCCGCAGTAGATTCCGCCCAGCACAATCAGCCCAGTGGCCGGACTCATTCCGAAGGTCACCGGCAAAAGCAATGCCACGCCCATGGCGGCCGAGAGTCCCGGCAGACAGCCGATCGTAATTCCGAGAGCCGTCGACAGAAGCATGGCGATCAGATTTACGGGAGTCAGTGCATTCAGAAAGCCTGCTCCCATCAAGGACAAGGTTTCCAGCATCGTCATCTCCTTTTAGGCAAACAGGATACCGGTCGGCAGCGGTACCTTCAGGAACATCGTAAAGACCGCATACACCAGAGCCACCAAAATGATGAGCGTCAGAGCAATCCACTTGCCGGGCACTCTGAAAAAGAGAAGTGTCCCTGCCAGATAAAGCGCCGACGCCAGGTAGTAGCCTACGGCATAGACCAAGCAGAGAAAAACGAAACAGCCCGCACAGACAAATGCGAACTGTCCGACCATCATGCCTTTAAAGATCTCGGGAAAATCATTGACCACGCGCAAACCGCCCGTTTTGACCGCCCTCACGATACACTGAATGAAATAGAGGGTATTCAGTCCGGCCAGCGCCGCTATCAACCCCAGCGGATAGGTCTGCGCATCCGGCGGCAGATCAATGGTCATGACAAAGAAAAGCAGCGACACCGTGTATATCACGGCAATCACCCAAAGATCCGAGTGCTTCATAAGTCAACCAGGTCAGAATTGGGAGCGAAAAACGAATTCACCAACTCTTTTCCGAAGGGAGACACACCGGCGGGGACTCCCGCCTTTGCACTCGGCCTGCGTCAAACGTGCGACGTAGTGAGGAGAACCAAACGAAAAAATCGGCGGATTCCTAAAAATGACACTATTGTAACAATTTTGTCATATCCCGTCTGCCCGTTTCATCCCGCCCTGCGCTTTCTGCCTTCTTCAGCGACGTACAGAGAGATACGATTTTTTTTGCTCAGGCCCGCGGCACAGGCTACACTACCCGATATTACGCCATACGTTTTTGCCGTCCGCCCGTCTCTGCCCGCTTATGCGTTCAATCTTTTGTTTGTCGCTGCTGATGCTTGGTGCCGTCGTGTCCGTCACCGCACCCGCGGTCGCCTCGGAGCCCGCTGTCGCTCAAGAAGCGCCGTCGGCCCGCAGTCTGCCTTTGCTGAAACCCGAACTGGTCAACGAATCCCGCCTGAGTCCCGATGTCCGAGACAACATCCGCGCCTATCTGGAAGGGTTCTCTGCATCGGAGCTCGTCAATACGCAGGCCGATCGCGCTCGTGTTGAAAAGGCGGTGCTGACCGCCATGCGGGCCCTGGGTTACTACCGACCGGTCATCCGTATGACGCTCGGCGAAGAACGCGGCCGACACATCCCATTGCTCATCGATATCACGCCGGACCAACCGGTTCGACTGGCCGGTATCCAGGTCACCGTGACGGGCGAAGCCGAAGACGATCCGGCCTTTACCCGTTTGCTCGGCACGCTGCCGCCTGTCGGATCAAGGCTCAATCACGGTGATTACGACCGTTTTAAGTCGTCGCTCTCGACGCTTGCCGCCCAAAACGGCTATTTTGATGCGGAATTTCTTCAGAGTGAGCTCGGTGTCGCCCTCTCCCATCACGAAGCCTTCTGGAACATCGACTTTGCTTCCGGTGCGCGTTACCATTTCGGTCCCGTCACCTTCAGCGGCTCGCAGATTGACGAGGACTTTCTTTTCAATGTCGTGCCTTTCCGCACGGGCGATGCTTTCGAAGCCGACAAGCTCGCGGATTTTTCCCGTCGGCTCTCCAATACCGGATGGTTTGAATCGGTGCTCGTCGCGCCCGATTTCGAGACCGCCGCCGAGGATCCGGCGCATCAGTTGCCGTTGAAAACAACCGTGACACCTCGAAAGTCCAACATCATCGAAATGGGGATCGGTTACGCCACCGATATCGGACCGCGCAGCAAAATCACATGGAAAAAACCCTGGGTCAACCAACTCGGGCACCAGCTCACGCTCTCGACGGAACTCTCTCGCAACGAACCGACGCTCGACACAAGCTATAGGATTCCCCTGCGTCGAAATCCGCTTGAGGAATACTGGATCATTCAGGGCGGATACAAGCACACGGATCTCAACGACACCGAGGCCGACACTGCCTCCTTCACCCTCTCCCGATGGTGGGAGTTCCAAAGCGGGTGGCAACGCTCCGTACGCCTGAAAGCGTCCTACGACCAGTTTACCCAGGGCGATGAGAGCCACTCGACCATGCTGGTATATCCCGGCATCACGTTTTCACGCCTGCGCTCTCGGGGAGGCCCCATGCCCTACTGGGCCGATTCGCAACGTTACTCCGTCGATTTTGCCAGTCGCGGTCTCGGCAGCGACACCTCTTTTTTGATTCTTCAGGCGCAACAGAGCTGGATCCGTACCTATCATCAGAAGCATCGCGTGCTTGTCCGCGGCCAGGCGGGATGGATCGACACGGATCTCTTCGAACAGGTTCCGCCCGATCTGCGTTTCTTCGCCGGGGGCGACCGCAGTATCCGTGGCTATAAGTACAAATCCGTTTCTCCGCGCAATGCCGACGGCTCCCTGACTGGTGCGTCGAGCCTTCTGACCGCCTCGCTCGAATATCAATACAACATCAGCGGCAAATGGTGGACGGCGCTCTTTTACGACATCGGTGAGGCCGTCGACCACTTTAAAGAAACCGACTGGAAAGAAGGAGCGGGGGCGGGCATTCGCTGGCTTTCCCCGATCGGCCCGGTTAAATTTGACATTGCTTTCCCGATCAACGATCGCTCGGTCGATGATTTTCAGTTTTTAATCGGGTTGGGAGCCGAACTGTAATGACGACGCGATTTCTCAAGCCCCTTGCTCTCGTCATCGCCACGCTGATCGGACTGACCGCGGCCGGCTCCGCCTGGCTCATCAACACGCAGGCCGGGACCCGATGGCTGATCACCACTGTCACCTCAGTCCTGCCGATGCTGTCCGTTCGGGAGATCTCCGGGACCTTGTCCGATCTGAGGTTGCGTGATTTTCGCCTGCAAACCGATGCATTTGAACTTCATGCGGACGATCTCAGACTGACGCTCGCCCTACGGAAACTTCTCTCCCGTGAAGTACACGTCACCGATGCCAGTGTGCCCCGTCTGACGATGGCGGTCATCGACCGCGACACTTCCGAGGCCGATGACGAGCCGATCGGCCGTCTCAGCCTGCCGGTCAATATCGTGGTCGACACCGTCAGTGCCCGAGATGTCTCGCTCACGGCGGCCGGTCTCGACTTTCACCTCCAATCGCTCGAGGGCGGCTATCGCTGGGCGGGCGAAAGCATGGAGATTCTCTCCCCTTCGCTCTCGCAGCTCTCCATACGCCTTCCTCAGACCGACCGGTCAACGACACCGACGGTGACGCCCGGGGAGACCGAACTCTACCGTTTACTGAATTCGTTGCAGCACGAGGCTCTCATTACACTGCCCGAGACGGCTCCGAGCGGTGTTCTTCCCTTTGATCTGACACTTGACACGCTCACGCTCAACGACGCCTCGCTCTTTGAGTCATCCGATGCACCCGAGCCGCTCTTTTCCGCCCGCGCCCTTTCCCTCACGGCGAGTCTTCTCGGACACCGGCTTGATATTGCCGAACTGAAGGGGCAGACCTCGCTCGCCGAACTGCCGTCCTTTGACCTCACGGGGCGGCTCTCTTTCGAGAAAGATTGGCAAACCGAACTGACGGCTCAGCTTCAGACCCGCCTTAGCGCGTTCGCACTCGGCACGGTCAGCCTACAGATGAAAGGCGCTCTCGCCCGTACGCTGACGCTGACGGCAGAAACCGACGGCGAGGTTCGCTCCCGTCTCTCTGCCGAATGGTCTCCCGCCCTGAAAGGCATTCCCGGCAAAGCTGACCTTTCACTGCTCAATGCCCAAGTCATTGCAGAAAAGCAGACGGCGCATCCGCTTCGTCTCGGTCCCACGACGATTCGCCTTCGGGGACGGGCCGATAGCTGGACGCTGACGGGGAAGAGTTCGCTAGAACACGACACCATGCCGCCCGCCGCGATCACGGTGTCCGGACACGGACGGCCCGATGGTCTCTCGCTCTCGGAGCTTCGCCTGCAAAGCGAAGCCGGCAACGCGGACTTTCAGGGCACGCTGACCTGGAAGGACTGCCTGCGCTGGAAGGGACACACCCGTCTCGACAACCTGAATCTTGAAGTCTTCAGCTCGCTTCCGGCACGGCATCTTCAGGGCTCGACGACACTCTCCGGCTTCTGGGTTTCGAACGAGCGCTGGGAAACCGACCTCTCGGCCTTTGAACTCAAAGGCGATTATCTTCATCAGCCGCTTGCCGCCAGCGGATCCGTCACGGTAAAGGACCGCCTGCGCATCGACGCGCCGGCCGTTACTCTGTCTCTCGGTCAAAACAAAGCCCAATTACGGGCCAAACTCGAACGCCCTCACTTCGAAGCCGACCTTCAGATCGATGCCCCGGCACTCGATGAGTTTGACGCACAACTTGCAGGCCGTCTGAAAGGCTCCGTCCTTTTACGGGGGAACCCGCAGCATCCGGTCTTCATCGCGGACGTACAGGCGCACCATCTCCGTTGGGGGATGACGAAGCTTGAGTCGGCTGTCCTCAAGGGAACCGTCCAGCCCGATCGTCATGGCACGGTCGGCGGTCGGATGACGCTCACGGCCGGCAATCTGACCGACGAACGTCTCGCTTCTCTTCGAACGCAATCCCTTCAGGTGACCCTGGAAGGCACGGAACACGCCCATCGTCTTCACATCAGCGCCAAGGGCGAACCTGTCGCCGGCACCCTTCGTCTCGAAGGTAGATTCGATCGTCAGACCGCCGATTGGCACGGTCAGCTCACCCGGGCCGACCTCACCACGCCGACGGGACGTTGGCGTGAAGAATCTCCGGCCTCGATTGTCTGGCGCTCACAGACATCCGAGCTCACCATGGCGCCTCATGCCTGGACGCATCCCGATGCCCGCATACGCTTTGACAAACCCCTCGTTCTCGGACGCGCCGGCGAAGTCAGTGTTGTACTCGAACGTCTGGGACTGACGGCGCTCAACCCGCTTGTGCCGCGCGGTCTGGCTCTGAGCGGTTCGGTCTCCGGGCGTGCTCATGCCCGATGGTTTGCCGATCCCGACCGTTCTCCGCTGCTTTCGGCTCAACTCACCGGCCAAACCATGGCCGTACACCGCGATATCGAACGCTCCGACGGCGGGGAGGTCTCACGTCTGACCATCCCCTTTGATGACGTCTTTCTCTCAGCGGACCTGAGTCACGACCGGGCACGCCTTGACTGGCGTGCCGCCCTGGCTTCCACCTCGGTCACGCCGCAAGCCGGGCGTCTTTCCGGCCACCTTCAAATCGAGGATCCGGCCGACGGCAAACGCCTGAAGGGTGAAGCCCGTATGGACACGCTCGAGCTCGGCTTCCTGGACGCCCTCTTTCTCACCGGAGAAAAAACCGCGGGGACCGCTTCCGGTGCACTGACCTTCGGAGGCTCACTCTCGGATCCGTCCATCCTCGGACAAATCGAGGTGAAAGCCTTCCAAATTACCGGCGGGATGACCCCCGTCGAAATGGCCCCGTCGGATCTGCAGATGCGCTTTACCGGACATCAGTCGATCCTGACAGCCCTCTTGCGCAGCGACAGCGGCAATCTCGCCGTCAACGGTCTGGCCGATTGGACGGATCTCCGTGCCCCGTCCGCCACCGTTCGTGCTCAGGGGAGCAATCTCCTCATTACCGTGCCCCCCTACGCCACCGTCCGCGTTTCACCCGATGTACAGATTGAAGCACATCGGGATCTGATCCGTCTGAACGGCCTGATTGACATTCCCACGGCGAAAATCATCGTGACCGAACTGCCTCCGGCCACGATCGGCGTCTCCCGTGACGAAGTGATGCTGACGGAGACGCTGCAGCCCGTTTCACCGCGTTCGGCACAGATTCCCATCGCCAGCCAGCTTCGCATCCGACTCGGCGACGATGTTCATCTGAATGCTTTCGGTCTCAAAACGCGCCTTGCGGGCTCTGTCGAAGTCATGCAAACCAAACGCGGGCTCGGTCTCAACGGCCAGCTCGATCTTGTGGACGGCCGCTTCAAAGCCTATGGTCAGGATCTGGAAGTCGAGCGCGGCAACGTGATTTTTGCCGGTCCCGTCGACCGTCCCACGCTGGACGTCTCGGCCATTCGCAATCCGGATAAAACCGAAGACGACGTGATTGTCGGCATTTTCGTCACCGGAACCGCCGATGCACCCAAGGTGGAAGTTTTCTCACGCCCCTCCATGCCGAGGGAAGAGGCACTCACCTATTTGCTTCGCGGCCACGGTACCGAAGAAATGAATAACGATGACAACGCAGCGCTCACCTCGGCGCTCATCGGGCTCGGAATCTCGCAAACGGGCAATCTCGTCGGTACGATAGGGAACGCCTTCGGTATCAGCGATCTCGGGGTGGATACCACCGGGACGGGTGACAATGCTCAGGTCGTCGTGAGCGGGTATGTCCTCCCGCGCCTGCAGGTGAAGTACGGGGTGGGGCTCTTTGATTCGTTAACCACTCTGACCCTTCGCTATCGTCTGATGCCCAAACTCTTCCTCGAAAGTATTTCGGGGGTCAACCAATCGGTCGACCTCCTCTATCGGTTTGAATTCTGATCCGAAAAGCCCGTGGCGTGAAAACGCACGCTTTCCCCGGAAAGCGTTTCTGCGCCGGGCTTTTCCAACACAAAAGCCGCTCTTTGACCTCCGGAGGGTGGCTCACGCCCGGCACTGCCCCTTCGGTTTCAGACCACAATCCCCGGCGCTTCACCGAAGACCGGCGGGAAGTCTATACTTATGACCCTCCTTGTCGGACCGTTTTTTCATGCTCAGTCATCCCGCTTCTTCCGGCTGCCGTCTCTGGCTGCCCGTCCTGACGCTGACACTTTGCGTCTTCGTTTTCAATACGTCGGAATTTATTCCCATCGGCCTGCTCACCGACATCAGCCGCGATTTCGGCATCAGTGAAGCGCGCACGGGCTGGCTCGTCACTCTGTATGCATGGGTTGTCGCCCTTCTGTCCCTCCCCCTGATGCTGCTCGCGTCTCGTCTGGAATGCCGACGTCTGATGATGCTGATTCTCGGCCTTTTTGTCATGAGCCACGCGCTCTCAGCCGTGGCCGAGAATTTCTGGGTTCTCTTAATTTCCAGGCTCGGCGTTGCCTGCTCTCATGCCATCTTCTGGTCGGTTGTGAGCCCACTCGCTGTTGAGGTAGCCCCTCGCAACCGCCGCTCAACCGCCCTGAGTCTCGTCGTTGCCGGCTCATCTGTCGCGATGATCGCGGGGCTCCCGCTCGGTCGCGTCCTCGGACTCTATTTAGGATGGCGAATGAGCTTCCTGGCAATCGGGCTCATCGCCACTGTAGCACTCATTTGCCTCTGGCTCTTTTTCCCGCGCGTCGAGTCTCGTCAAGCCGTTGCCATCGGACGCGTCCCCGCCCTGCTCACCCAACCGCCGCTATTGGTCATCTATGTGCTGACCCCTCTCATCATGACGGGTAACTTTGCCGTCTACAGTTATATCGAACCCTTTCTTGCACAGGTAGCCGGTCTCCCGGCCGATCTGATTTCCTGGATTTTGGTCGCCTACGGCGGCGTCGGAATGCTCGCGAGCTGGCTCTTTTCCCATCACAGCGACCGTCATACAGTCCGTCTCATGCAAGCGGCCGTTTTCGGCACAACACTTGCACTGTTGCTGTTGAAGTCCGCTGTCGCAAGCCCCTTCACACTCTTTGCGCTCTGCCTCGGATGGGGATTTGCCGTGACGCTTTATAACTTGGTCTTCCAATCGGCGATTATCACCGCAGCCCCGACGGGAACCGCCGTCGCCATGTCGGTCTTCTCCGGCATTTACAACGTCGGCATCGGCACGGGTGCGCTTGTCGGCGGTCTTGTCTCCACGCACCTCAGCATTGCCGACATCGGCTATGTCGGCGGCGGGATTGCAATGACGGCCAGTCTTTTCTGTCTCTTTGCGGTGGTACCTCTGTACCGCCGGCTATTCGCTGACTCACGCGATCCGCATCAGATTCAGGTCTGAGCCCTCAAGCGTTTGTGGACGCCTGAGTGCAAAAAGGCGGTGTGCGCCTCAGCGAACACCGCCTTCGAGTGTCTTCAGAAAGACTTCGGACAGCCGGACTCAGTCGTCTTCGGCCGGTTTTTTACCTTCCTTTTCGAGAAAGGCCCGCGCCGACACAACGGCACGATGATGACGCTGAATGACCGGATAAATCAAATAGCAGAAAGCGGCAAACGGCACGCCGAAATAGAGGGCAAGACGCTGTTCGGGATCAAAAATCAACCCGATAAAAGCCGTCACGCACAACACAATGGCGAGAATCGGCACATACGGATAGAGCGGTGCATGCCAGGCGAGATCCTTCACCGAACGACCGGTTTCTTTCAGATGACGACGGAAACCGATATGCGACAGTGAAATCGCTACCCATACGGCCACAACGGAGAAGCCCACGATGCTGGTCAACACCACAAACACCGTATCGGCGGCAAAAACCGATGTAAAGAGTGCCAGCCAGCCACCTGCCATGGAAATCATCAGGGCATTAACGGGCAGACCGCGACGCGTGCGCTTGGCCGCCCAGGCCGGCAACATGCCGTCATGAGCCAATGCCCAGATCATGCGCCCGGCAGCGTACAGATTCGAGTTGGCCGCCGAAATCACCGCCGTCAGAATGACAAAGTTAAAGAGGTCGGCCGCATAGGGAATCCCGATGCGTTCAAACACGCTCACAAAGGGGCTCTTCAGAATCGAAGCTTCTTCCAGCGGCAAAAGGGCGGCGAGAATCACGATCGTGCCGAGGAAAAAGACCACCAGACGAACAACCGTTGTTTTGATGGCCATCGGAATGACTTTTTGCGGATTTTCCGTTTCACCGGCCGCCACCCCGATCAATTCCGTCCCCGAGAAGGCAAAATTAACCGCAATCATGGTCGTCAGCAACGGGAGAAAGCCCTTCGGGAACAGACCGCCTTCAGTGAGATTCGAGAAGTACGGCGCAGGAGAGCCGTCCGAGAGAGGAATGAAGCCGAAGACCGCCAAGCCGCCGGCAACAATGAAAATCTGAATCGTGACGACCTTGATCAGGGAAAAGATAAATTCACTTTCCGCAAAAAGCTTCGTCGTAAAGACGTTCATGGCCAAAATCAGCAGACAGAAGACCAGACACCATATCCAGACCTCGGTCTGCGGAAACCAATACTGCATCGCAAGCCCCGCTCCGGTGAGAGAGGTCCCGACGCTGACGGAGCAGGTAATGAAGTAAAGCCACGTCACGGTAAATCCGGTACGTGGCCCGATAAATTTGGTCGCGTAGAGATGAAAACTTCCCGTATGCGGCATCGCCACACAGAGCTCGCCCATGGACAGCATAACGAGATAAACAACAAGCGCACCGATCAAATACGCAAGCACGGTACCGAAAGCACCGGTCTCACCGATCACAAAGCCGGTGTTAAAAAAAAGGCCGGTCCCGATGACGCCGCCAAGCGACAGCATAATCAAGTGACGAGCCTTCATCGTACGTTCAAAAGCGGGCTGAGTACCGATTTCTTGTGGATCGGTTTTTTTCTGTATGGTCATGGTATTTTTTCAGCTGAAATTCAGAAAATAAGCTGAAAGTTTACACGATTCATACGAAATGTCTCAATATCGGCATCTCTTTCGGGCACAAAAGAAATCCCGACAATCGCTAAGCCGTTGAATTCATTTGTCTTTCGATGAAACACTCCAATCTTTCCCTCGTGAGCGATACCGCCCCTTCGACGCTTGTCACGGGAAACGCCACGCTCTGTGTTGTCACAACCAGACGACAGTGCGATCGACGCCTGGCGATCACCCGAGCGAGCGACTTGTAATGCGATTCAATCCGCATCAGGACTGCCGGATCGGCCAGCGCATCAAGGAGCGGCACATCCGCGCGATCGATCAGCAAAACCACCGATGCCTCAGGACTTGACGCGAGAAAACCGTCCAGAATCGCCTCCCAGCCGTCACCGGCCATCGCTCGGGCCTCTCTCGCCAACGCTTCCGCAAGAAGTGACTTCAGCCCCTCACCAACAATATCGATCGATTCGTCATCGCTCACGACATAGAGCCGAGAAAAATCGAGTCTCAGAACCGTCGCGCGTCCCGAGACCGACCAGGCCTCAAAGACGCCTTCCGCGTCACCGCCACCACGTCGGAAACCGAGCTCAAGATAAGTGAGCAGGTCCGACCCGTAAGTCGTGTCCGTCTCGGTCAAAAGAAAACGACCGCGCTCTCGAGCCAACGCCGCCCAGACGCCAAGGCTCGCCGGAGGGCGGGTCGCAAGCGACGCCTCCCGTTCTCGGTCCGTCCAGTCGGGCGGGAGCAAGCAGTGATCGGACCCCTCAATCAAGATTGCGGACCGCTTCAATCAGCGTGCGCCAGAAACGCTTCTGATCCAGACGAACGGCCGCCTGCGTCAGGCAGCCGTCGGCGACCGGACGGCGGAAATCCGCCACCGTCATGCCGCGGGTCAATTCTCCCTGCAGTTCCACATCAAGAGGCACCGACACCGTTTCCATCAGAGAGGGTTCGATGACATAGGCCACCGCACAGGCATCATGCACAGGTGAACCGCCCTTTCGACCGTTTCGGTGGAAGGACGCGTTGGAGGCATTGAGAATCTGCGTGAGCACGCGACCGGCACGATTATCGAGTCGCACGGCCTCACTGATCACTTCCGGCGTTATTTCCGACTGATAGGTGAGATCGAGCCCCACCATCGTCACGGGCCAGCCGGCACGAAAGACCGCCCGCGCCGCTTCCGGATCGGTAAAGATATTGAATTCTGAACGGGGACCGGCATTGCCGGCATTGATCGCACCGCCCATCAGAACCACTTCGCGCACCCGTTCCACGATGCGCGGCTCCCGTTCGAGAGCCCGGGCAATATTGGTAAGCGGACCGACGGGCACAAGCGTTACCGTCCCTGCTGGTTCGCGCATCAGGATTTCCACGATGCGCTCATCGGCACTCATCGTATCCAGCGGCGCCGTCATCGTCGACAGCGTCACGCCGTCAAGTCCGCTTTCGCCGTGCACGTGACCGGCCGTTTCCCATTCTCCGCCAGCCAAAGGCCCCGTAGCACCCGCTGACACGGGAAGATTCAACCCGGCGAGTGTCACCAGATGACGGGCATTGTCCGTCACCTTTTCAATCGTCTGATTCCCCGCCACCGTGGTCACGGCCAATACCTCCAGTGCCGGAGAACCGCCGGCCAGGAGCAAGGCGACGGCGTCGTCATAGCCCGGATCGCAGTCGATAATAATTTTTCGCTTGTCCATTGTTTTATTCCTGTTCTTGAAACAAGTCGAGGTCACCCTTTCTGAGGCGACCTCGTCTGCTGTGCATCTATTGTAAGCGAAAAAAAGACCTCAAATGCTCTCTGCCTGCAGCACTTCGTTTAATGTCGGGATCGACATGGCGGCGCCGTGACGCGTCACCGCAATGGACGACGCAATCGTCGCCTCGCCCATCGCCCGGCTGAGCGCATCGTGAAAAACGGCCTTCGAAGCATGGCGGGGGAAGAGTGCCCGAGTCACAAACCCCAGATAAGTGTCGCCTGCCCCGGTCGTGTCACAGGCCACGACCTCCCTCGCGGGCACGACGATTGGGGATGTTCCCGGCAGATGCGCGCGACTGCCCCGATCACCGAGCGTGAGAATGAGAACGGGAGTCGGGAAACGGCGACAGAGTTCGTCAAAAAGTTCGTCGTCCGACAGGGAATCGGGCTCGACCCCGAGCAAGGCCGCGCCTTCGTTTTCGTTGACAATCAGCGCATAGACCTCGCCGATCAACTCCGCAGGTACCGTCGGATCAAAGGGGGAAGGATTGTACAGCACCCGAATACCGGCCTCGTGGGCAAGACGGAGTGCCGCCGCCGTACCGGCCACCTCGTTCTGCAACACCAGCAAATCGTCGGGTTCCGCAGCGTCGATCACTTCGGCAATGAAATCCTCGGTAACGAGCGCATTGGTGCCGGGATAGTACAGAATCGCATTGCGTCCTTCGGGTGTCACCTGAATGACCGTATGTCCGCTTGCCTTTTCCGCCAAAACGCGGACGAGGTCGGTCGAAACCGCTTCATCGTTGAGCATGTCGACCAACCGAAGACCGTCAGCACCGACGATACCGGCATGTTCGACCGGCAGACCGGCCCGGCTCATCGCGACGGACTGGTTCAGTCCCTTGCCGCCGACATGAATGCTGCGCTCGGTCGCAGTCAGCGTTTCCCCTTCTCGCAGAATATGCGGGACGGCATAAACGAAATCGATATTGACACTGCCGAGATTGATAATGCGAGCCATGTAGCCCCCTTATTGAACAATGTCGTGATTCTAGTCGATGCCGATTGTCCCGTCTCTATGGTCTTTTTCTTAGTGAGGGAAACTCAAACCCTCGGCATGTCAGCCCGCAAAGTCGCAGGAATGTGTCTCGCGGAGGGGTTTCAGCCGAGGCGACGCTCCCATCCCGCCCCACGGCGAATTAGGGTATTTCCCAGTTCTTTGGTGCCCTTAGACGACCTTCCGGTCTTTCTTTCGGGCAGGCATCGGCAGTTGCGCGAGCACCACGGCCGCTGCCATGAGCAATGCGCCGAAAAGTTCGCGGTCAGAGAGTACCTGACTCAGCAGTACCCAGCCGGCGAGAACGGCGACAACACTTTCCAGACTCAGAATGAGCGATGCCACCGTTTCATTCATACCGCGCTGGCCGACGATCTGCAGCGTGTAGGCAATCCCGTTACTCATCACGCCGGCCCAGAGCATGGCGGGGAACGCCGCCGCAATTCCGGCCATGGTCGGGGACTCGAAAAGGAGCGTGGCCATCAGCGCCCAGACGGCTCCCGAAGCAAACTGACCGGCCGCAAGTTCCACGCCGTCGACCTTTGTCACAAACGAAGATATCACAAAAATATGAAGGGAAAAGACGACGGCACAGCAAAACGTATAGGTATCGCCGAGTGAGACGGAAAATCCCGTCGTCGGAATGCAGAGAAACCAAAGGCCGGCAATGGCGACGGCAACGGCGAGCCAAACAAGGGGCGTTGTCTTTTTACCGAGGAAGATTCCCATCAGCGGCACCAGCACAATATATAAGGAAGTAATAAACCCCGATTTGCCGACTTCGGTGTCATGCACCAGGCCGAACTGCTGCAGGGCTTCGCCCCCGAAAAGACAAAGCCCGCAGAGCACACTCCCCGTCAGCAACGCCCGGCGGTACTCGGGCGAGCGTCTCGCGGCATATTCGGCCTTCTTTTCTCGCGCGAGCGCGCGCCGGCGCCAGAGAATGATCGGCAAGAGGAAAAGCGTGCCGAGGCACATGCGGGAAGCCGTAAACGTAAAGGGACCGACGTGATCCATCCCGAGAGCCTGCGCCACAAACGTGCAGCCCCAGATGGCGGCGGTAATCAAAAGCAGAATCGTCTGTCGGACTTGAAAAAGAGTCATAGGGAGAAGGGTCAATAAGACTGTCTGACAAAGGTTCCATTATCGCAGAGTCTTTTTGAGGCGGTGTCACTTTTTTCTCGGGACCAGCAGAGCGCCGCACGACGTCTATAATTTCTTTTCGAATGCCGAGCATTTTTTCCAAGGACTCTCTGATGGGCGTACTGCTTCTTATGGGCCCGGGTCTGACGCCTGACACCGTGGCTGATCTCTCCGAAAAATTCGAGGAAGGCGAAATCCGTCTCCGCCCGGGTGCCGTGCGCATCACCGGGCTCTCACCGATGGCCGAGCGACAGCTTCAGCGCCGTTTTTTCGGCGTTCCCGACATTGATGTCGTTTGGCTGCCGGAAGATCTCTCGATCAGGCACTTTCGCTGTCTCACGCTCGACATGGACAGCACTCTGATTCAAAACGAGTGCATCGACGATATGGCCGCCCTTTGCGGCAAAGAAGACAACGTGGCGGCCGTCACGCGTGAAGCCATGGAAGGCAAACTCTCCTTTGACGAAAGCCTTCGGGCACGGTGCGCCGTTTTTGCAGGAGAAACCGCCGATCTTCCCCTCCGCGCCCTTGCTGGCGTACGGCTCACTCGGGGAGCCATGAGGCTGATCGACTTCTGCCGGCACTGGGGGCTCGAGACCTACATTGTGTCGGGCGGCTTTTCCACACTTGCAGAACCGCTTGCCCGACGTCTCGGCATGACCGGTGCCATCGCCAATGTACTCGTCACCGACAACGACATCCTCACCGGCGACGTGACCGGTCCCGACGGCGGCCCGATTCTCAATGCCGAGGGAAAACGTCGCGCGCTCGAAGCCCTCTGCACCCGACTTGGCTGTGACACACAGGCTGCGATTGCCGCAGGCGACGGTGCCAACGATCGGGAAATGATCGCCGTTGCCGGTGTTGGCGTCGCGTTTCACGCCAAGCCGATTCTGCGCTTCTCGACTCCTTACACGCTCGACAATGCCGGTCTTGACGGCATTACCCTACTCTTTCAGGAAGCCTGGCAATAGGCATGCGTGTACCCGAGAGCCTTTTTCTCTGACCTTTTCGGACAACATGTTTCGGAAAGGTCTTTTTTTGTGACATTTGGTCACAATCGTCGTAGAATGGCGGGTTAGTTTGAAAACTAACCCATAAAAACAACAATACGACTATGATGCAACAATCTTTCTGGGCGCTCGGAGCCGCCCTCTTCTTTTCTGTCATGGCAGCCTTTGTCAAGCTTTGCAGCGACCAGCTGGGCTCCCTTGAAATCGTTTTCTACCGATCACTGATCGGCGTCATTTCCATTTCCTTCTACGTTTATTCGCATCACCTCTCACTGAAAACCGACCATTTCGTCGGTCATCTGCGTCGCTCGATTCTCGGCACTCTCTCCATTTGTCTCTGGTTCTATACCCTCGGGAAAATGAATTTCGGGACCAATATGACGCTCACTTATACGACGCCTCTCTTTATGGCGGCGAACTTTGTGATTCTTGCCAAGATGCGTCACAAACCGGCCCCCTGGCTGATGGTGCTCTCCATTTTGGTCGGGTTTGCCGGGGTTACGACGGTTTTGCAACCGAGCCTCGATTCTGATCAACTGATGCCGGCACTCGTCTGCCTGTTGGTGGCTTTCATTGACCTTATCACTTACTGGCAGATGAAAGAACTCGGACGCCTGCAGGAGCCCTCCTGGCGCATTGTTTTCTACTTCACCTGCTTCGGGACGGTGACCGGACTGCTCGGCAGCTACATTTTTGAAGACGGTATGCACATACCCGACATGACGAGTCTAATCGGGATTGTCGGCATGGGGATTTGCGCGACGCTCGGTCAGCTCTGCACCACGAAGTCCTATGCCTACGGCAACATGCTGCTCTCCTCCGCACTGGGCTTCAGTGCCATTCCCATCTCGGCTTTGATCAGTTACTTCGTCTTCGGCGAAGCCACAACCGCCATCGGTCTCGTCGGCATGAGTCTTATTATCGGTGCCGGTATCGGTGCATCCTTCACAACAAAGCGGATGGAAGCCAAAGAAAAGGAAGAAGCCAAGGCACAGGCTAAAACAGCGACGACAGCGTAACATCCACGCGTCTTTCGATTGCGTCACCCTATATCAATCGCCCGTTAACTGCGGGCGATTGTCCTAGATATATAGTCAACATACATAAACGAACCTTTCCTCTTTTTTCCGTACAACGATTCTTCAAACCAACAAATCTCTCAAGCAATCTTTTACGTAATTGTTTATACTTTTGGTTTTATATAATGGATTTTCCCCGGATCTGAAGAAAGAAAAATCCATTGTAAAGAAAGCCGTTTTCTTTGATATTCATTAAGATTCTCTGAAAGATGCCCTTTTGCCAAAGGGATTAAACGCAGACGGACATTCCCAAACAAATATCAATGCCATCAAAAAAGGACCGCTTGTCGGTCCTTTTACTTAACTTCCCATCTGCCCAAACGTCCAGCACAAGACCTTGTCTTGCATAAATCGCTCCACACAACCGAAGTTTAGTATCACCCGTTTTCCGAATCCCCAAAAAGCAAGAGAGGTATGAGACGAATCCCATACCTCTCTGTTTTTAGGTTAATTGAACGGAATCAGCTTATTTGACAGTCCAGCGAATGTCGGCAGCAACACCGTTCTTCTTGTCACCGGCCTTCACACCGCGGAAGTTGTTTTCAGCCGTGCAGCCGTCAGCAACTGCCTTCTGGACCTTTTCAGCCTTAGCCTTCAATTCGGCCGGTTCACCGCTGAGCATCACGCGGAACTTCGTATCGGAAGCGATCGAGTTCACGGAGTTGCCACCGTTGATAGCTGTCACAACGGCATCGGGAACCGATTTTTCGATTTCCATGATACTGCGGGCAGCGGCATGCAGAGCATTCACATTCCCGTAGTTACCGTTGGAGTGACCCCCGGGGCCTTCAATAGTGACGTTGACCGTCTGCGTTGCCGCCATCACACCTGCCGCGCCCAAACTAAGGAGCAATGCAAAGGCAGGACGGATAAAAGATAACTTTGTCATGACATCAGCTCCTTACTTGAACATTTCTTCCGTGGTGCGATTACCCATCGGACCGACGCCCGGTTCGATGACCTTGCCGTCAACCGTGTTGTAACCGGAAGCCAACAGACCCATCATGAGGAAGCGGTAAACACGCTTGCCTTCGTCAACGCCGTTACCCGGGATACCCCATTCGTACCAGGTATGACCGCCACCGCTGGCAGCAGGCGTACCGAGGTTCACGTTCACGGTCGGCACACCGACGGCAGCCGGCACGTTGTCGTTCAAGGAAGCGGCACGTTCGGGAAGCTTGTCAATGATGTCCGTACCGATCGTGTGCGAAGCCTGCCAGAAGGCCTGCATCGCGATGTCGTTGTAGTGCGGACGCTGATAAGCCGGACGGTCACCGAACCACAGGAGATCCATCTTGACGGCATTCTTGTCGCCGGCCTTCAAGCCGTAGCGAGCATTTTCGTCATCCATGGCCTTCTTGAACTGCGGTTCAATCTGAGCACGGATAGCAGAGAGCGGTCCCTGCGTCGGACTACGCATGTCGACCATCAGCGTGCAACGCGTAGAGCGACCGTCTGCCGGATCGTCACAGCGGGAAGTACCGACGGTGTACGTTGTACGTTCGGCCTTTTCATCCAGGTCATAAGGTGTCTTGATCTGAGCGATTGCATTGATGGCGCGCGACATGGCCATGGCAGCGGATGGACGCTTGTCACCGAGCTTGTAGCCGGCAGGTTCGCTGTACTGAATTTCGAAGCGATAAGAACCGAGGTAATTGACGGTGGCGCTGCCCGGACGGGTGGCGTCAGCACCGAAGTTCGCCACGATGTTGAGAGCGTTGTTACCCTTACCGGCTTCCTGACTGTAACCGTACAGCTGCTTCATACCGCAGAGGTTACCCTGACCTTCTTCACCGGCCGTCCCGCAGACCCAGATGTCATAGACCGGGCGGATATTGTGCTTCTTCATGAGCACGGCCGTCTGCATCACGGCCACCGTGTTGATCATGGCATCGCCATAACCCGGGACATAAATACGATAACCATCCTTCTTCTGAGCTTCTTCAAGGTTGGCAAAGCGCTGATAAGCCTTCTGATAGACTTCGTCTTCGATGACCTTGCCGTTCTTGTCAAAGTGAACTTCGTCCACGAGTGCCTTCAGGGCATCCTTACTCGGAACAACGGCATCTTTCGCCTTCTGGAGCTTCACGGGTTCATAGGGCGAATCATCCGGCGGCAGAACAGCCGGGTTCACCGTATCGATATGACCTTCGAGAACCACCTTCGGGAACTGGCCCTTATAGGAAACGGCATCCGGACGGGCACCGTACGTGCCGGGAATGCGGACGCAAACGTTATAAACGGGCTTGCCGTCAACGAGCTGAACACCGGCTCCCGGCAGAACGCCGTCGGCACGCGTCATGATGTCTTCAGGCGCAAAACCCCACTCTTCAACAAGACGACGGGTAATTTCAGCCTGACGGCGCATTTCATAACGGGAAGGAGAAGCAATGCGAGCCAATTCCAGCAACGTATTGAAACGCCACTTCTGAGCTTCGGGGCTCGTCGCTTCCTTGAGAAAAGCCTGCATCGCAGGATCAGCATTCAACAGTTCTGCATTCTGCTTAATCGTGTCCGACACGACGGGAACGGCGGCATGTGCAGCAAAGGCAGCGGTACAAATGGCCGCAGCGAGCATTGTGGGCATAAATCTCATTTGGATTCTCTCCTCTGGACAAGACCGCCGATGCATCACAGTCCTCAACACGGGGAAAGTATTACAGCGGTCTATCGTTATCCGAGTCTAACGAAGCCGCTCCGTTTTTTTAAGATAGGGAAAATCCTTACAGCCTGTAAGGATTTATGAAAACACTTATTTTTCATGTACTAAGAATGACATTCTGCTCAAATGATAATAATTACTCAGCATTTCACTCATAAAAACAACTCTCGCTGACTGTCAATGAAAGTCGACGGTAAGGTGTTCTTTAAATGAATTTTTAAAGATACATTCAAAATTCTCGAAAAGACACCGAACTTGCCCACATTTTTCGGGCACTCTCTGGGTAACCCCTGACTTGACAGACAGGTAAAGACTGAAACTGGTCATGAATCTTCAACCGACGCCGAGACGTGTCGTGGAACACTCAACGCCATGCCATCTCCTTCTCGATTGTTCTCGTGAAGAACGATAGGTATTTTCCCCAACTCCCCTTTCCATCCGTCCTCACGAAAAGCGAAAGAGCAGCCTTTTGTTTTGTCTTTTACACAGAACCCAATCATCTTCGCTTTGCGCCTCCCGTCTCCCAAGCCAATTGTCAGAATCTCCGCTCAAAGCTAACACAAAAGTGTTTCATATAAAACATCGACATTCATGCCGTTGAGCGATTGGTGTTTTTCTCATATAACTGCTATAACAACAGAATTAAAAAGAACTCCCTTCCGGTACAAGCATTTTTGAGGTTTGAATCATGCGCTCAAAAAAACGAAGGAACAAGTACGGGCAGCTCGATCCTGAAATTAAAGCCGCTCTGCTCGCCGCTGAAATCAATCGGGACTGCCGCCGCCATTCGGAACTGATTGACGTCTACGCCGATCATCTCGACCCGAATGTCATCGGACGACTCCTGGAAAACATGCTGGTGCGTCAGATGCACGAGAATCGTCGCCGATTTACCTTCGAGCACTTTCACTTTTCGATCGGTGAGCGCCCCAACAGTTTTATGGCAAAGACGACGGAGAAAATCTTTGCGATGACTGTGTCCCTCACGCATTCGTTCTGGCAGAGGGTTCGTCCCATTTTGGATCCGCCGCCTCCGCCGATGCCGCTCATTACGGCCGATTTTCTCTTTCCACCGAAAAAACCGCCCGAACCGATTGATCCGACACTGATTGCCGCCATTTCCGAAGAAAGCCGTGAGGCACAGGCACTCATCGACAACGCCGTCCCCGCCGACCAACCGGCGCCGTCTGTTCCTCCCGAGGATGACGAACTCCTGCAGGCGATTGAAAAGGCGAAGGAAGAGTCTCTCGGTGCTCAGGCCCTCTTTCACCAGTTTGTCAGTTGACGCCGTCCGACACAGTCTCCGAACGGAACAGGCCCGAGCGTGGCAAAATGAGGGCACACACTCATTGGGCTTATTTATGCGACGCACTCTTTTCACCGCACTGCTGACACTTCTAACGGCCGCCGCTTCGGCCATGCCGATCCGTCCTGCCGATTCGTCGATTGAGACCATCATGGCCGCAGTTCGCGAAAAACATGCGCCGGATGATTTCACGGCCTATTTTGATGTCAGCGCCCGATGGCAGGACGGCGTCTTGTACCTGAGCGGACACAGCGACAGTCTCGAAGCCGTTGCCGAGCTGCGGGCTGCGGTCCTCAACGCACACCTGCCGACGAAAGACACCATCGAACTCGTTCCGCAACGCAACGATCTCCGGGAAAAAATCTGGGCGGTAGTCAATCAGCCTTCCGTTCGGGCGCTTTCGCATCCCCGTTACGCGTATCCGCTCCCGATTCCTCTCGGCACCCCCGTTCAACGTCTGCTCAACATGAAGGACGGTACGAGTCTCGTTCGACTGCCGGACAGCCATCTGGCACTTCTTGAGGAAAAGAGCCTTCGTCTTGCCACCGAAACTGAAATTTTCATTTGGAACCGACAGCCAAAAGTATCGGTGACCCGTCCGAATACCCCGCTTTTTGCCGGTGAGGACCTGAGCGGCGCGCCGCGGATGACCCTTCCTGCCGGTGCCCGACTGCGTCTTTGCCGCACGCTGGAGAACGCCTATCATGTCGCTCTGCCGGATCACTCGCAGGGCTATC
>Magnolia_p2__coassemble_692_pt1 | contig 39323 bp, 30 predicted proteins | sample Magnolia_p2__metabat2_high_PE_017 | metagenome-assembled genome bin Magnolia_p2
GTTGGTTATACAGCCAACCGGTCCGAGATTTTGGGTGAAATGAGAGCTTTGCGGCGCACGGGTACTATCAAAACTCCTGACCGCTGGGCTTCGGCATACGCCCCTGCAGTCGAAATCCGCACTCTGTGGCCCAGACTGCCATTTCGACTCTCGTTTTGAAGTTCAGCTTCTTGAGGAGATGCTTGACATGAACCTTAACCGTTGCCGGTGAAATACCCAATTCCTCCCCGGCATCCGCATTGGTCAGACCGGATGCAACACAACACAAAACATCCTGCTCGCGATCGGTTAAAAAATGGAAGTACCGCTCGTCCACCGTCGTGATTTGCCCCCCTCGCAGACGTGCAGCCAAAGCAGAAGTCACCTGCTCGCTGGCTGCCATATCCCCTCGGGCGGCCTTGTTCATCTGTTCAAGAAACTCCGACGGCGATATCGTACGAAGAAGATACCCGTTTGCACGCAAACGAATGGCACGCATCAGCATTCCCGATTGCTCGGGCGAACTCAGAATCATAATGACTCGGATGTCCTTCTTATGCGCTTTAATTTCCTGCAGAAGACTCAGCGCATCGTAGCTTTCAGCATCGAGACTGATGACATAAAGATCCGGATTGAGTGACAGCAACGCAAGAGCCGACTCTTTCGAATCGGCTTCACCAACCACACGAAACCTTCCGTTGCGTTTCAGCACGTCAGCCATCGCTATTCTGAAAAGAGGATACTCATCAACCAGAACGACACTCGGCAGACCGTTTTCCATTCTGTTCATCTTTCCTTACTTAATCGCTCAATACTTCCCGTCCGATCTACGGGACCGGACGGGAAACATTGCAGTTTTCGTTAATCGAAATTCTCAACCGTCTTCCACAACAGTTCGCAACCGATCATAAAATCCGGCAATTCCATTTCCTCATACGGATTATGGGAACCGTTCTGGTTGGCAACAAAGATCATAGCAACAGGAATACCGGCCGCGCCAATCACGGCGGAGTCGTGTCCTGCCCCTGACGGCAGACGCATGCACGGAATATCAGCTGCCTCGGCCGCCTGTGCAATTCTGTCAGAAAGGGCTGCGTCAACATGACCCGGTGCCGTATAGAGTGCCTTGTCAAAATCAAAGCGTACGCCGCGTTCCTTTTCGAGCTTTGCGGCTTCCTCCAGCAACAGTTCATGGAAACGCTCGGCCGTATCAGCCGAAAGACTGCGCATATCTACCGTAAAGGAAACCTCTCCGGGAATCACAGAAATGGCAGCCGTTGCAGATGTACGAATCACACCAACCGTAAATACCAGATCCTCACCACGGTCAAGCCATTCCTGCCAATGCGTTTCCATACGGCTCAAAAGAGCAGCAGTGGCCATCACGGCATCATGGCGGAATTCTTTGTTTACGGCCCCAGAATGCGCCGTCTGACCGTGACAGACAACATTCTTGTGACGAACATTACCGCGAATACCGGTGACTACGCCGACACGAATGTCTTTATTAGAGGTCAGCGTCGGACCCTGTTCGATGTGCAGTTCAACAAATGCTCCCACCCGCTTCGTGTCAATCACAGGTTCGCCCGTCGTCAACGCGTACGGATCAAGACCGCAGGCAGAAATACAATGTCCGAGCGTGGTATCGAGCGTGCGATGACGCAAAGACAAGTCATTGTTGGTCAATCGTCCCATCATGCCGAGCGACCCGACATACGCCTTGCCGAAAAAGGAACTTTCCTCACAACGCATGAGAAGAACCGTGTAATCTCGCTGAGGCTGGAAACCGGTCTGTCGCATCCACCAAGCAACGGTAAGCGCTGCAACAATTCCGGCCATACCGTCATAGTTCCCGCCCTGAGGTACGCTGTCGGCATGACTACCGGCAACAAATGCCGGCAAAGTACGGTCCTTCCCCGGAAGAGTCATCCAGACATTGCCAGCCTTATCGACGGAAATATCCAAGTCAAGCGTTCGGCCGAGTCCCTGAAGATACTGAAGAACTTCAGACTCAACTTCACCATAGCCTTGGCGAGTCACCCCGAGGGTGTCACCGGATATACGGCGGACGGTCTCAAAAATCGCCTTGGCATACTTCATGCCCTGAATTTGAATGCCAGGATGCACGGACATAATTTCTCCTTCTACTGATAATTCGGCGGCAATATCACGACTTCAATGAAAAATCCGTTACCGTCGCCATTGGTCAGTTATCAATAGTAAGCATCTGAAGACACCTCTCTCTGATTACCACCGTAGTATTAGTACTAAGGAAAGCCTGGAAAGTTGATACAGACCAAAATCTCAGAGGGATCTTCACATTTCTTTTTAGTGTTTACCCTTGGTATCCGAGCGTTTTTACTCATATCTTTCCCCTGTCTCTTTGCACATAATATGAACACTACTTAGCCTTTGAGCGCATCCATTGCCGCGAAGAGGCTAAATTTTTTGACCCTTATTTACGCAAAGTAAAAAATATAAAGAGGAATTTGACATGACCTGTACATGCGCTTATAACGAACAGCTCGTCGAAATTCGCCGCCATCTTCACAAAACACCTGAAGAAGGTTGGTCTGAATTCACCACCACGGCGTTCATTGTCGACAAGCTTCGCGAATACGGTTATGAAGTTCTCCTCGGCAAGCAGGTTATCAACCCCGATTTCTGCCTCGGTCGCAAAATGTCCGTCGTCAAGGCCGGTATTGAGTTTGCCCGTCAGAACGGCGTAAGCGAAGAGCTTCTCGCTCAGATGGACGAGCTGACCGGTTGCGTCGGCGTTCTTGACACCGGCCGTCCGGGCCCCACGCTCGCCGTCCGCTTTGACATTGACTGCGTTCCCGTAACCGAAGCCACCTCTGACGATCACCTTCCGGCTAGGGAAGGTTTCCTGTCCACCCGTTGCGGTCTGATGCACGGCTGCGGCCACGATGCCCACACCTCCACGGGTCTTGCTCTGGCTCACTGGTTTGCCGACAACAAAGACCAGTTCAACGGCAAGCTGAAGATCTGCTTCCAGCCTGCTGAAGAAGGTGTCCGCGGTGCTGCCGGGATGGCTGCCTCCGGCGTTCTTGACGATGTCGACTTCTTCCTCGGCGCTCACATCGCCATGATGTGCAAGTCCGGAGAAATGTCTGTCAACCCCTACGGTTTCCTCTGCACGACCAAGATGGACGTGACTTTCTCCGGTGCTCCCGCTCACGCCGGCGTCGAACCCAATGCCGGCCGCAATGCCATGGCCGCCGCCTGTAATGCCGTCGTTCAGTTGCTCGGTATTGCTCGCCACGGCTCCGGCATGACCCGCATCAATGTCGGTCAGCTGACCGCCGGTTCCGGCCGTAACGTTATCCCGGCTTCTGCCAAGATGGTGATGGAAGTCCGCGGTGAAACCGGTGAAATCAATCAGTACATGTATGACTCCGCCGTCAACATCATCAAGGGTTGCGCTCTGGCTCAGAACTGTGAATACACCATTGAAAAGATGGGTGAAGCCGTTGACCTGACAAATGACCCCGAGCTGGTCGAAGTTCTCACTGCGGCCGGTGAAGACGTCGAAGGCATGAATGTTCGCAAGGATCCGATGAACTTCGGCGGTTCCGAAGATGCCACGATTCTCGCCCGTCGCGTTCAGGCTCACGGCGGCAAGGCTGCCTTCTTCGTTCTCGGTGCCGATCGTCCCTCCGGTCACCACACCGCCAAGTTTGATATCGATGAAAAGGCTCTCGCCACGGGTCTGGCTGTCTGGGCCGGTGCCGTTTCGCGCATCCTTAAGTAATCGTTCAGCCGATTCCTAAACAAACGGAGCGAACCGCCTGAGGCGATACGCTCCGTTTTGTTTTAGAATATGCACATTTTCCGTTCTCGATTCCCATATCCGAGACGGACTTCTCTCTTTACCCAATTCTACTGGCGGCAGCTGTTCGCCCGCGTTTTCCATATGCGCGGCCGGCCTCCGCCACTCGACACAACAGCGAAAGGACAATCATGGCAGGTCATTCCAAGTGGGCCAATATTCAGCATCGCAAGGGTCGTCAGGACGCCAAGCGCTCCAACCTCTGGACGAAACTCGTTCGTGAAATTATCGTTGCAGCGCGTATGGCCGGCGGTGACCCCGACACCAACTCCCGTCTTCGTCTGGCTCTTGTCAAGGCTCGTAGCGGCAATGTTCCCAAGGACACGATCCAGAACGCCATTCTCAAGGGCACCGGCCAGCTTCCGGGTGTTACTTATGAAGAAATTCGCTACGAAGGCTACGGTACGGGCGGCGCTGCGCTGATGATTGAATGTACGACCGACAACCGTGTTCGTACGGTTGCTGACGTTCGTCACGCTCTGACCAAACACGGTGGCAACCTCGGCACCGAAGGTTCCGTCGCCTTCATGTTCAAGCATGTTGGTCAGTTCTTCTTTGCTCCGGGTGTCACGACGGAAGATGCCGTCATGGAAATTGCTCTGGAAGCCGGTGCCGACGATATCGTCAGCGACGAAGACGGCTCCATCGAAGTCACGTGCGATCCGTCCGCTTTTGACGATGTTCAGAAGGCTTTCGAGGCAGCCGGTCTCGAACCTGAAGTGGCTGAAATCACCTACAAGGCTCTCAATGAAACGAAGCTCGAAGGTGCCGACGCTGAAAAAATGCAGAAAATCATCGATGCTTTGGAAGATCTTGACGACGTTCAGCAGGTTTACACCTCTGCCACGTTCGATGATGAAGAATAAATTCTTCCTGCTCTGAATCCAAGGGCCTGACAGTCTGCTGTCAGGCCTTTTTTTCTTACAGCAAATCGGGACAGCTGTCCCAACGGGCGGTACAATATGGCAACTTTTTTCGGCATGCCGTTTTTCTTCGGCATGTTTTATAGATTGGGAGCTTCATCTCCCGGTTCGGCGTCTGTGCCGAACACTTCACCCTCAGAGAGTCCAAAAAAATGAAACTTCTCGTTGTAGGTAACGGCGGCCGTGAACACGCGCTCGCCTGGCGCCTCGCTCAGAGCGATCGTGTTACTAAGGTTTTTGTTGCTCCCGGCAACGCCGGTACGGCCCTGACGGCCGGACTGGAAAATCTTCCGATCACCGATCTCGATGAACTCGTCAAGTTTGTCAAGGCTAACGATATCGCTTTTACGCTCGTCGGCCCTGAAGCTCCGCTTGCCGCCGGCATCGTTGACAAGTTCCGCGCTGAAGGCCTCCGCATCTTCGGACCGACGAAAGCTGCCGCTCAGCTCGAAAGCTCCAAGGACTTTGCCAAGGCCTTTATGAAGCGTCACGGTATCCCGACGGCTGACTATGAATCCTTCACCGATCCTGAAGCCGCTCACGCTTATGTGGCAAAGAAAGGTGCTCCGATTGTCATTAAGGCAGACGGTCTTGCTGCAGGCAAGGGCGTTGTTGTCGCCATGACGGAAACGGAAGCCCACGACGCCATCGATATGATGCTGGAAGGCCATCAGTTCGGCAATGCCGGCGCCCGTGTCGTTATCGAAGACTTCCTGGATGGTGAAGAAGCCTCCTTTATCGTGATGGTCGATGGTGAAAACATTCTCCCGATGGCGACCTCCCAGGACCACAAGCGTCTTCTCGACCATGACCAGGGTCCGAACACCGGCGGGATGGGAGCTTACTCCCCCGCTCCGGTGGTGACGCCCGACATTCACGCCAAAGTTATGCGCGAAATCATTCGCCCGACCGTTGAAGGAATGGCCAGCGACGGTATCAAGTACACCGGCTTCCTCTATGCCGGCCTGATGATTTCCAAGGATGCCGAAGGTAAACCTGTTGTCCGCACGCTCGAATTCAACTGCCGCATGGGCGATCCGGAAACCCAGCCCATCCTCATGCGCCTGAAGAGCGACTATTCTTTGATCGTGGAAGCCGCCATCGACGGCAAACTCGACCAGATCGAAGTTGAATGGGATCGTCGTACCGCTCTCGGCGTCGTCTGTGCCGCCCGCGGTTATCCGAATGCTCCGGAAAAAGGTGCCGTCATCGAACATCTGCCTGAAAATACGGCGGACAAGATGGTATTCCACGCCGGTTCCAAGATGAACGAAGAAGGCAAACCCGTCGTTTCCGGCGGCCGCGTTCTTTGCGTTGTCGGTCTTGGCGAATCCGTCGCTGCCGCTCAGAAGACGGCCTACGAAGCCGCCAATGAAGTGAAATTCGACGGTATGCAGATGCGCTCCGATATCGGTTATCGCGCCATCAACCGTTAATTTGACCTAAGGGAAACCTTTCCCTTTACGTCGACAAAGGCTGTTTCCTTCGGGGGAATAGCCTTTTTTTTCTGAAAACCCGTACACCAAAGCCGTTTTTCAGCGAGGCAAGTTATACTAATTTCATCAAGCCTCGCCGTTTTTTTTCGACGAGACCACACTCCTATCCTCATTTTCGTCACTCAATGCGTACCAAACTGTCTATTCTGTCCGTTGCTGCGATTATTCTCCCAATGGCTCTGACCAGCGTACAGGCACAGGCTGCGGAGACTGCAGGTCCGTTTTCCTATCCGGCAGGTTTGCTGGATGCACCCGCCACGTTGACACAACCTGCCGGGGATTACGCTCAAATCGGGATCAACCGTATTTTTCTTGAAGATACAACGCTCTTTGATTTGGCGTCGCTGACCGGCGCGACCCGTTTGCGCGAAGGAGACGGTGATTTCAAACGCGATACGCTGTGTCTATGCGGCACCGAAAACGGACGACCGCTTATTACCTGGTTCGTCGCTACCGATTCCGACAAAGTGACGGAAGTTCAGCTTGAATGGCTAGAAGACCGTGACTCGCCGGAGTACTGTCAGCAACTTGAGACTACTCGTCTGCCCGTCAGATTGGGACGCATCGGTCTCGGCATGAATGAAAAAGAAGTTCACCAACACTTGGGAGAGGCTTCCTACATCGACAATGCCGGTTGGCATTATTGGTTCAGCCAACGTTTCATGCGCAACGAACGCAATCTTCAGGAGCTTGAGCTCAACTGGCTAGCCATTCGCTTTGACAAGACAGGCCGGGTTGAACGAGCCTTTATTTCACAGGTCACCAACCTATGACGATGCAGAAGCTTCGTCGAGGCCTTGGCATTCTGGGAGGAACGTTTGATCCGGTTCATACCGGTCACCTGTCGCTGGCCAAAGCGGCACTACATGCCATGCCACTGACACGCGTTGAGTTGCTCCCTGCCGGAGAACCCTGGCAAAAATCAGGCATTTCTCCCGGGCTGCACCGCTTGAATATGTTGCGTATTGCAGTAGAATGTGAACCTCTCTTACGAATCAATACGGCTGAACTGTGTCGGATCGGAGCCACCTATACGATCGATACGGTTCGGGAGCTTCGTCAGGAAGTCGGCCCATCCATGCCTCTCGTGTTGATTCTTGGTATGGATCAGTGGAACAACCTCTCCACCTGGAAAGACTGGCAGCAGCTTTGTGATTATGTTCACCTTGCCGTTTCCACCCGGGCCGGTGCGGACAGCATTATTCCTACCGTCCAGTCCGACTGGGCTCAGCCCCGCTATGCCGATCCGCAATACGTTGGCGACCGGCCCTCGGGGTTGATTGTCCGATTTTCCATGCCAGCGCATCTAGCCAGTGCGACGGCCATACGACATGCCGTCTCTCGTCAGCCATTTGCGGCGGCCATGAAAGCCATTGACGGCTGGTTGCCTCTGGGCGTAGCCAAATATATTCGCGAACACGGACTCTATCAGAGTCATGATCGCTAACATCCAACCTTCAACCTCTTGATTTTTATGAATATCGAAGAACTGACCCAGCTTGTTGTCAATGCCCTTGATGACGTTAAAGCCAAAGATGTCAAAGTGTTTAACACGGAAAAACTGACCGATCAGTTTGAACGCGTCGTGATTGCATCGGGCACCTCCGGACGCCAGACTCGTGCCCTCGCCTTCTCGGTTTCCACCAGCGTCAAGGAAGCCGGAGAATCCGTGATCGGCATGGAAGGCCTAGACTCCGGCGAATGGGTACTGGTTGACCTTGGGCAGATCGTCGTACACTGCCTGCAGCCGGCCGTCCGTGAATACTATAACCTCGAAGAAATCTGGGGCGGAAAGGAAGTCTTCATGAAAGCCAATGAAGAATGCGCCTCCCGTCTGATGCCGCACCGCGATCAGGCTCAGACCGACGCCCAGTAAGGACTCGGAACCATGCACACCAAGATTGTGGCAGTCGGCCAGCGTATTTCCGACTGGGCTCAGATTGCCACGACCGACTATCTCGGTCGCTTTCCGCGTGACTTCCGTGTCGAGCTCAAAGAAATTCGAACGGAACCCAGAGCCGGTCAGACGCCTGCCCGTCTGATGGCGGCCGAGGCTGAGCGAATTCTCGACGCCATTGATCCTGATGACTTTGTTGTCGTCCTGGATGAACACGGCAAAGACATGACAACCATGGATTTTGCCCGTCAGTTTGCCCGTTGGCGTGCAAATGGCGAAACGCCTGTCTTTGTCATCGGCGGTCCGGACGGCCTGTCTCCCGATGTCAAAGCACGCGCCCGTATGACAATCAGACTCTCGACCATGACACTGCCCCATGCCTTTGCCCGGGTCATGCTGGCCGAACAGATCTACCGTGCTTGGTCCATTCTGGCCAACCACCCCTATCACAGAGCGTAAATTCGATCGATGCCGAACAACACTCTTTTCCTGGCAAGCAAAAGTCCTCGCCGTCAGCAACTTCTTACCGATCTTGGCTACGAGGTCCGTGTCATTGCCAGTCACGCTTATACCCTGAGAGCTTTCGAGGGCGATGAAGTCGTTCTGGAAAATGAATCGCCGGAAGACTATGTCATACGAACAGCCAAAAACAAATTTCTCGAAGGTCTTGACGTCAAGGCCAACGGCGGTTTTGCCGGCGTCCATCTGCCCGTTGTTGCCGCCGATACCGTCGTCAGTCTTCACGAGGAAATTCTCGGGAAACCTCGGGATACCGAGGAAGCCAAACTCTTTCTCCGAAAGCTGTCGGGAAAAACGCATGAAGTCCGAACCGCTGTTTTTGTCGGCATGTCCGCTGACGATTTTGATTGGCGAGTCAATCGATCAACCGTCACATTCCGCGAACTCAGCGAAAGAGAAATCAACCTTTATGTGAAGTCGGGAGAACCTTTCGACAAAGCCGGCGGCTACGGCATTCAGGGGTTGGCCAGTATTTTCATTGCCAAAATCGAGGGAAGCTTTACCGGTATTATGGGACTCCCTCTTTATGAAACCGCGGAGTTACTGGCCCGCTATCACCTGCCGGTTCTTCGCTGATTCAGAACAAATAAACAAAAAACGATCGCCGAAGCGATCGTTTTTTTCTTGGTCCGAATCACGGGAGCAGGGATCAGTAAACCTTGACCAGTTCCACTTCAAAGACGAGCGTCGCATTGGGAGGAATCACACCGCCAACACCGCGGGAACCGTAGGCCAGATGGGAAGGAATCGTCAAACGACGGCGCTGCCCTTCGCGCATACCGACAACACCAAGATCCCAGCCTTCGATCACCATGCCGATACCGCAGGTGTATTCGAGCGGTTCGCCACGGTCATAACTGGAGTCAAACTTCGTCCCGTCAACCAACCAGCCACTGTAGTGAACGGCAACATTGTCGCCCTTCATGGCCTGACGGCCGTTACCTTCGGCCAGTTCTTCAATCTGAAGTTCAGTCACTTTTTCCTGCATGGAAGTTTTCCTTGTCATGAATCTTTGTCTTTCGACAGAACGTCGAAAATGTCCTTGGCGCGATTCTAGGAAAATTCCCAGAAGCCGTCAAATCAAAAACTTTGACATTCGAATGACATCAATCCTCCCGAATTCATTAAAAAATCGGTAGAATGAAGGCGGTTGTCGTCCACCGACACCTTTTTTAACAGCCGTCTTGCTCATCCTGCCCGGATCTCCCCCTCTCGTGTACGATCACTGAGGATTCTGGCAGTTGATTCTTCATTTAGCAGACCGCAGGCCCATCCCAACAAAAAGAGACAGGGCCCTGACGGCGAAAGCCGTTGACAGTTTTCAAGCGACAGAAACTTTTTTCTCACGTTTATAACAACGCGGGTCTTTCCCTTTGTTGACAGGTTCCTGATCCGGAGCCCGAAAGACACGCCATTCAATCAAATGACAGAAGAAATTACGACCTCTCTCTTGACGAAGGTTCTTGAGTGGATTCCCGAACACTGGCATGAACAAATCAACAGTTCGGGGACACTCCTTAATATCATCCTCAATGAAGTTTTGAGTGACCGAGACATCCGGATTACCGGAGGCGCCGGTGCCGCCCGTGCGGAATCGGCGTTGATCGCAGCACTGCAAAAGACTCTGAACCGTCAAGACGGCAGACGTTTCCCTACCCTCATTGTCTGCCCTTCCCGTGAAAGCGAAGAAATTATGACCGGTCTGGCACAGGACTTCGTCTCAACCACGTCTTTGGTCGTACGCTCCACCGCCGCTCTCCGAACAAAAAACAGTCTGGTATCGGCGTTTGAAACGCCGGCGGACGTCATCGTCACGTCTCTACACGGCCTCGAGAAGCTTCTTGAAAATGAACTGCTGACACTGGAAAACATTCGTACCGTCATTTTTGATGACATTGAATGGTTCCAGTGCCTCGGCGACCTTCGTCAGCTGGAACGCCTGACGGAAACGTTGCCCGCAGCCCGCCAGATCATCGGCATCACGGCACAGGGTGATCTTGACAACCGCATTGTCAATCTGTTTCACGCTCCAGTTGTCTGTCGTGCGCCGGAACTCTGTCATACGCCGGTTACCGTAACGGAACGGCTGATTGTCGTTCCCGAAGATCAACTTCAGGACACGTTAGGGAATCTCGCGGATGGCCGCCCCACACTCTACATTTCCGACAGCCCGACAGAGGCCGCGCGTTTGGCGAGCCTCTTGAAATCTCGCGGTCACGATCCCAAGCGGGCGACAACCACCCAAACAGAAACCGCCAGACAGACTCTGATGCTGAAATTTTCTGCCGGTCTGGTCACGCATGTCATTTGCCCGACTTCGCTTCTGAGCGGCTTTTCCCGAGGAACCCTGAGCAGAATCGTACAGACCGATATCCCCGGCGGAGCGCGCCCCTATCTGCATCACGCCGCCTTACTCTCCGAAAATGGAGAGCTCATCACGGTCACGACGCCTGACGGCCTCGCCCAGATCGAATCTCTGCTGTTGAGCGCGCAGAAGAAACTTGCCGTGGAGAACCCGACCGGTCTTATTGATCTTCCCGATGAAATCGGTCAGATTGTCAGCCGTCAAAAGCTGACCATCCGCACGGATTTCAGCAAAACCAACGACGACTCCCCTGAAGAAACGACCGAACAGCCTCTCCAGGAAGATCGTCCCTACCGCCGGAAAAACAACAAGTTCGCGAAAAACCGCCGTTTTGGCAAGCGCGACAAATTCCGATTCAAAAACCGCCGTCAGGACAGTGATGACACCTACGATTCGGGTGACGGTATCCCCCAAGAGAACGATTCTGCGGAATCCTTTGAGAAGAAGCCGTTCAAAAAACGCCGTTCTCCCTATCAGAGAAAGCGTCCGTATCGCGAATATCCTGAAGGAGATGCCCTGACCGTTGTTCAAGGTACTCAGCCGGCTGAACAGGCTTCCTCCGCCGAGTCTCCTTCGTCCTCCTCCGATACGATCGGGCCGACGACAACCGAAGCGAGCTCTGTCGAGGACGGTCACAATGAGCGTGTCTGGCGTCCGAAGAGCAAATACAACCGCTTCAAAAAGCCTTACCGCAAGGATCGCCGTCCGGTTAAACAGGATGGGGACACAGACCTTCAGCCGGCAGTTCAAGCCGCGGGAGATGTCGTCTCCGACGCCCCTGCTGACGACAACCGTCCTCCGAGAAAGTTCACGAAATATCCGTTGAAAAAACGTCCTTACCAGCCCAAACCGAAAAAGGGATACAGCAAACCTCGGGATGACAACTGGGAGGATGACGACGACAACTTCGGCAATTCCATTCATTATCAGCCCCGCCGACAGAATCTGCGGACGTTGCGCAGTGATGAACCGTTGCACTGGGAACCCTCAGATCCCTTCCATCCTTCATCACAGGCTCTCAGTCTGCCTCAGATGATGCCGGATGAAAACGGATTCCGAACAAACCGTCCCAGAAACGACCGGAAAGGAAACTTCCACCGCTCTCGCAAACCCGGTTTCAAAAAATTCCGCGGCTCTGGTGACAATTGATTCTGATTTGAAAGCGACCGTTTATACCACTTAGACGGTCGCTTTTTTCTTTTAGAATGTGCAGATGTCCGCGGACTTTTTCCCTTTTTTACCGTCTCAATTCACCATGCAGCATTTTTCATCAGTGCGTCTTGCCCTTATGGCCGTCTCGGCCGCTCTTCTCCTGTCAGCCTGTGCCGTACAGCAGGGAGGTCACCCTGCTTTGGGAGAAACGGACTCATCCTCATCTTCAGGCCCGATTCGAGATCCCCTGATTGACGCTCCCAACCGAGCATTGATGACCTGTACGTCTGAACAGACCGTCACCATCCTGACGCGCCTCGGTGAAATCCCCTTTGCCTGCCCGGATCTCGGTGTCTCCGCCACTCTCAATGATCTTCGGGATGCCGGATGGCGTCTGCTGAAGTTAGACATCGGTGAAGATACCGAAAGTGAAAATCACGTCGGCTTCCCCGTCACCATTCAGGTTCGCAAACTGTTCTGATTCCCGCATTGTTCAATGCAATCTCTCCGAAAAGTCCGTTTCACAACGGACTTTTCTCATTTGTTCCGACTCTCCTTTTCCGAACGTCCTGGCATACGGGAATTTCCCCATCCTCGATCGCTTCAACGCTAAGGGAAACGACATAATTTTTTCGTAAAATATTCTGTATTTCCGCCTTCATTCAGACATCTCCGCATACGAGAAAGTCCGCTCTTCTTCAGGAAGGATTGCTCGTTGCACCGAATTAAAAATCACCATGGATTGCTGTTCTTCTCTGACAGCACTCCGACAGCTCATGTCGGACAGTGCTATCGATGCCTATGTCCTGCGGACTTCCGATCCGTATCTGTCCGAATATATCCCGCGCCACTGGCGCTCTCTGGAATGGCTCAGCGGTTTTACCGGCAGCGCAGGTACCCTGATCGTTACCCGGCACGGTGGGATGCTCTACACCGACAGCCGGTATTGGGAGCAGGCCGAGCAACAGTTGGCAGGTACCGGACTGGAACTCGTCCGACAGGGAATGCCCGGTGCGCCCAACATTGCCGACTGGCTGTCACGGCACTGTGCGCCGAACGCCAGAATCGCAGCCTCACCGGACTTTTTCAGCATCACGGAATGGCAACGCTGGGATGACATGCTGGCCGAAGCAGACCTGCATCTCGACCCTGTCGACGACCTCATCGACCGAATCTGGATCGAGCAACGTCCGCCGCGTCCCTCCTCGTCCGTGTATCCCCATCGAGAAAGTCCCCTCTCAGTCCGTCAAAAGTTGACCGAACTGAGACGCCGGCTGGTACTCCTGCACGTGGATGCCACTCTTCTGTGTGCACTGGATGACATCGCCTGGCTAACCAACTGCAGAGGGAGCGACATTGACTACAACCCCGTATTTCTGGCTACCATGGCGGTTTCCGCTGACCGTGCGGTTTTGTTTACCGAACGAAATCGCTTCACTCCGGAGCATCTGGCTGCTCTGGAGGCTGAAGGCGTAACGGTTTGCGATGACAACCTTTTTCCGCGGGTCCTTGAAATTCTCGGGCAAGGGAAAGTCCTGATCGATCCTGAACGGGTCTCCGTCGGTATTCAGAGAGAACTCCACTGCGACACCTGTTTCGGGCTCTCCCCCGTCACCCTGATGAAAAGTCGTAAGTGTTCGGAGGAAATCGCCAGCATCCGTGATGCCATGCTTCGGGACGGCATAGCACTCTGTGAGTTCTATGCCCGCCTAGATGCCTCTCTGGCACGGGGGGAGCACTGGGACGAACTCAAAGTCAGTCGCACGCTCAATGAGACCAGAAAGCAACAGGGAGCCTTTGATTTGAGCTTTGAAACGATCGCTGCATTCGGCGAACATGCCGCCCTTCCTCATTACGCGCCGACGCCTCAAACCAACTGTACGCTCTCCGACGGTTTGCTACTCATTGATTCCGGCGGACAATATGCGACCGGCACCACCGACATTACACGAATGACCGCTGTCGGACGAGTCTCCGAGGAGATGCGTCGTGACGTCACCTTGGTCCTGAAAGCCATGATTGCCCTGGCACGCGGCGTTTTCCCGGTCGGTGCAACGGGGGCACAGCTGGATGCTCTCGCCCGTTCCCCCCTTTGGCGGGAAGGGCTTGATTTCGGCCACGGGACAGGACACGGTATCGGTTTTGTTCTCAATGTTCATGAAGGTCCCTTCCGCGTCTCTCCCCGTGCAGTCGAGACAGGAGATCTCGGTTTGCAACCGGGGCTTGTGTTCTCTGACGAGCCCGGCCTTTACCGCCCCGGACAATGGGGTGTTCGTCTGGAAAATCTGGTCACGGCAACCGGCCCGGAAGTCACCGAATTCGGCAGTTTTCTGAAACTCGAAACCCTAACGTTATGCCCGATTGACAGACGCACACTAAATATCGACTTACTCGATGAAAGCGAAAAACACTGGCTTGACAACTATCACGCGACAGTCAGACAGCAACTAGAATCCCGGCTGTCACCCGAAGCAAGAACCTGGCTGGTGACGATGACAGAACCGATCGGCAATTAACAGACCTACCACGTTACGACTACCCCTATGAGACAGTACATCCCTCTTTTCATCACCGGCTTTTTAGCCATGTCACTTCTTGCAGGTTGTCAGAGTAAAGAAGAAACTCCGGTTCCACGACCCAAAGTGGTTACCGTAGAAACCATGACGGTCTCTCCCTCTGACGAACCTCGCTGGATTACTGTTCTCGGACGTGCCGAAAGCGGTGAAGCGGTGGAGATCCGCTCACAGGTTTCCGGCATTTTGAAAAAATCATTGGTCATAGAAGGGACGGAAGTTCGGCGTGGCGATGTCCTTTATGAGCTTGATCCGTCGCCCTTCACGGCAGCTCTGGAACTCGCCCGAGCCGAACTTCGTGCCGCCTCCGTACGCCTTGTACAAGCCGAACGGGAACTGACCCGCAGTGCAAAAATGGTGAAATACGGAGCTATCAGCCAGAAATCCCACGATGACGCCGTGAGTGAAGCCGACGCCGCACGAGCAAAGGTCGCCCAGGCAAAGGCCGAAGAGAAGAATGCGGCAATTCGTCTCGGTTGGACAAGGATTACGGCTCCGGCCGGAGGCATCATCGGCAAGAACCAGCTCAATCCCGGTGCTCTGGTTTCGTCTGAAAGTACGCTCCTCAATACCATCACGGAGAAGAACGATCTGAGAGTCGCTTTCTCTGCCTCAGAACGTACGTTGGACGGGGCACGCATCACCATGGACAATCAGGTTTTCGTTACCGACGAACGCGGTAATCGCCACCGAGCCAGGCTTGACTATGTTGCCCCCAATGTCTCCGCATCGTCGGGTACCCGTCTGTTGCGAGTGAAGTTACTCGATCAAAACGATCTTTCTCCCGGGGATTTTGCGCGCGTCACCCTAATGACCGACATTCGCCGGGGCGTGTATCGCATTCCCCAAAAGCTGATCCGCCAGCTGCCTGACGGCAGCTACGGTATTTTCGTCATGCTCGACGGAAAGGCTCACGAACGCACCGTTGAAGTTGACCGCTGGGACGGTCCTGACTGGATCGTCACCAAGGGGCTTGAACCTGACGATCAGATCATTACGAATCAACTGCTCCGCGTGCGTGAGGGTACGCCTGTCAGAACCGCTCAGCAACCCTAAAGGTACCGACCATGCTCAGCCAGTTCTGTATCCGTCGTCCGATTTTTGCAACCGTTCTCTCTATCCTGATTGTGCTGGCCGGTTTGGTAGCACTTCGTATTCTGCCCCTGTCGCAGTATCCGAACATCGCCCCACCGACGGTTCGTGTTTCTACGGTCTATGAAGGCGCCGATGCCCAAACTATGGCCCGAACCGTCGCACAGCCCATCGAGGACCAACTCTCTGGGATTGAGGGGCTTCTTTACTACACGACCAACATCCGCTCCAACGGTAACATCTCCATTGCCTGCGTCTTTGAAGTGGGTACGGATGCCAACAATGCCATGTTGGAAATCAACAACCGAGTCCGCTCTGCCGAACGACGACTGCCAGATGTCGTCCGCAATCAGGGAATCAGCGTCCGCAAGCGTTCTGAAGAAAACCTGCTCATGATGGCACTCTGGTCACCGGACAAGAGCATGGACGTCACGGAACTTGCCGACTACGCCAATCTCAACATTGTTGACGAGCTAAAGCGCCTTCCCGGGATCGGGGACGTCAGCGTTTTCGGTAACGCTCAGTCTGCCATGCGCATCTGGGTCGATCCCGAAAAAATGGGGTTGCTCGGCGTCACCATGCAGGACATCGACAAGGCCATCCTCTCACAGAACGCTCAGCGTAGCGTCGGACGCATCGGGACGTCGCCGACCGTTGCAGAGCAACAGCTTTACTACACCATCACAACCCCCGGTCAACTCCTGACACCCGATCAATTTGCCAACATCATTGTTAAAGCAGACGGTGTCCACGGCATCGTCCGGCTGTCCGATCTGGCTGCCACGGAAATCGGAAAACGCTCCTATGAGTTCCGAGTCGACCTCAACGGCGAACCCGGTGTCAACGTCGGCGTTTATTTGCAGACCGGCGCCAACGCACTGGCCGCGGCAGAAGTGGTCAAAAAACGCATCACCGAACTGGCCGAGCATTTTCCCAAGGACAAAATCGACTACTTGATCACCGACGACACATCCGTCTATGTCGGAGCGGCCCTTGATGAGGTTTACAAAACCATTGCCGAAGCCGGACTGTTGGTTCTACTGGTTGTTTTCCTTTTCCTTCAGAGTTGGCGTGCCACCCTGATTCCCATGTTGGCCGTTCCCGTCTCCCTGATCGGGACCATGGCCGGTCTATGGGCACTCGGTTTTTCCCTCAATACACTCACCCTCTTTGCCATGACCCTGGCCATCGGCATTGTCGTGGACGATGCTATTGTGGTACTGGAAAATGTCGAGCGTATTATGCGCACGGAAAAACTCGGACCATTCGAGGCCTCTCAAAAAGCGATGAAGGAAGTCTCCGGCGCTCTGATCGCCATTATTTTGGTACTCTCTGCCGTCTTCATTCCCGTAGCGTTCCTTGGCGGCATTGCCGGCGAACTTTACCGTCAGTTCGCCGTCACCGTCACCATTGCCGTCGTCATCTCCGGCTTTGTTGCCCTAACCATTACACCGGCACTCTGTGCCATCTTGCTCAAGCCGATTGACGATACTCAGAAGAAAAGTGCCTTTTTCAGCTGGTTCAACCGTACGCTGACGGCCTTTACCATGCGCTTTCTATCCGTTGTTCGTACAGCACTGAAGCACCGCATAGCCTCGGCCGTCATTCTGCTTCTGGTCATGCTGGGAGGATGGCAGCTTCTGCAAAAAACACCGACCTCCTTCGTCCCCAAAGAGGACCAGGGAATTATGTACGTTGCGGTTCAACTGCCCGAAGGCGCGGCCTTTCCCCGAACCGAAAAAGTCGGCACCGAACTTCTGGCAAAAATTCAGACTCTGGAGCCGATCAAAAACATCGTCACGATGATGGGCTACGACATGCTGAGCGGCGATGTACGCAGCAACAGTACCACGTTTATCGTGCAGCTCAAACCCTGGGAGGAACGTACCGCCTCCATTGATGAAATAAGAAAAACCATTACCGGCTATCTGTCGGAACATCCTGAAGCCAAGGGGATTGTCACAGCCCCCGGCGGGATGCCAGGCCTGGGTTCGACCAACGGTTTCTCCGGATATGTTCTCTCCCGCGGAAATGATGATCCGCTGGAACTACAGAACCTGATGGACACCTATATCGAGGCTCTCTCCGAAAACCCCAAACTCACCGGTCTGAGGAGCGTGATTTCGGCCGACACTCCGCAGCTGACTCTGCATGTAGACCAAGAGAAGGCTATTGCCCTGGGGGTTCCTGTCAATGACATTTACTCCACCATTTCCGATCTGATGGGCGGACGCTATGTCAACGACTTCACCCGAAACGGTAAAACCTACCGTGTGATCGTCCAGGCGGATGCCAAATTCCGTACCACGCCGGAAAACCTGGGAACCGGTTACGTCAGATCCTCCACAACCGGAGCAATGGTACCTCTTTCCAGTCTTATCTCGGTGGAACGCACCTCCGGTGCCGCTGCCATTTCGCGTATGAACGGCTATTTGGCCGGACGTTTCATGGGATCGGCCGCCCCCGGTGTTTCCTCCGGCGAGGCCATCCGCATTGCTGAAGAAACGGCGATGGCCGTTCTGCCCGAAAACTATACGGTTGAATGGGTTGATCAGGCCTACCATGAAAAACGCATCGGCTCCTCATCAGCGATGGCTTTCGGTTTCGGACTCTTTGTCATGTTCCTGATTCTCGCCGCACTGTATGAGAGATGGTCTCTTCCCATTGCCGTGGTTCTCGCCATCCCCTATGCGTTTTTAGGTGCCATGATGGCCATCTGGATCCGTGGCACACCAAATGACATTTACTTTCAGATCGGCCTGCTCGTGCTGATCGGTCTGACCGCTAAAAACGCCATTTTGATTGTCGAATTTGCCGCGCAGAAAATGGAAGAAGGCATGAAACCCTTTGATGCTGCCATCACAGCCACCGGCCTGCGTCTGCGTCCCATTCTGATGACGTCGGCGGCTTTCATCCTCGGTGTTCTGCCGTTGCTTCTCGCCTCAGGTGCGGGTGCAGCCGCTCGCCATTCCATGGGTACCGGCGTCTTCGGCGGCATGCTGGCAGCGACCCTGATCTCTCCGATCTTCGTGCCGGTATTCTTCACTTGGTTTGCTCGTCATTCCAAACGCAAGCGGGACGAGTAACCCTGTAAACCGCCTATCTGCAGTCAAAAAAGTCCCTGGATTTCGCTGAGAGATCCAGGGACTTTTTATACGCTATCAATCAACCGTGACAATCCCCTGTTTATCAGGGAGCCTCTGAAAGCCCCCCTTCAGTGCAGGAAGCTGTCACGCCAGCTTTTTTTCAGCTGAAGAGATTTTTCATTCGATCGAAGAACGACTGACTTTTCGGATTATGCTTGTTGCCGCCTTCCTTCAGAGAAGCCTCGAATTCGCGCAGAAGACTCTTCTGCTTGGACGAGAGATTCACCGGCGTTTCCACATCAATATGCAGATACAAATCCCCACATTCGTTCGAACGTAAATGACGGACCCCTTTGCCGCGGAGACGGAAAGTCTTGCCGGACTGCGTGCCTTCGGGCAAGGTAATACGAGTTTCGCCATCCAAAGTAGGTACCGTGATTTCGCCGCCAAGGGCTGCTGTCACAAAGGAAATCGGCAACTCCGTATGCAGATCGTCACCGTCGCGCGAGAAAATCTCATGAGGTTCGATCACGATTTCCACATACAGATCTCCGGGTTCTCCTCCTTCCTCACTCGGTTCACCCTTACCGGCCAAACGAATACGCTGACCCATATTGATCCCGGCAGGGATATTGATTTCGAGCGTCTTCGTCTTGCGGATGTTCCCTTTACCCTGACAATTCGGACACGGTTCGGCAATCACCTGACCGGTGCCGTGACAATGCGGGCAGGTCTGCTGAACCTGGAAAAGACCGTTGGACATACGGACAACCCCCTGACCGTGACAGGTCGGGCAGGTTTTCTTCGACGTTCCGGGTTTGCAGCCGGTTCCGTGACAGCTGTCACAGGCATCCCAACCGGGAACGCGGATATCCATCTTCCGGCCGTGTGCGGCATCTTCCAGCGAGATCTTCAGTTCATAGTGAACATCACGTCCGCGTGCAGGTTCCTGACGGCCTCCGCGAGCACGACCGCCGCCGAACATTTCAGAGAAGATATCTCCGAAAGCACCGAAGTCGCCGCCCATATTACCGAACCCGCCAAAACCGCCCGCTCCGCCGGCCGCATTGGGGTCTACACCGGCCTTGCCAAAGCGGTCGTATGCCGCACGCTTCTGTTCATCAGAAAGAACGGCATACGCTTCACCGATTTCCTTAAACTTTTCTTCGGCCTGCTTATCGCCGGGATTGCGGTCGGGATGGTACTTCATCGCCAAACGACGGTACGCTTTTTTGATTTCGTCCGCCGAGGCGCCCTTACTGACGCCAAGCAGTTCGTAATAATCCTGATCAGACATAGTTTTGTCTCAGAGAGATCTGGAGATCTCTTCGCTTCACTTTGAAAATTCGAAAAGGGTCGGTGCCGATAAAGCAGGCCGACCCTTCCATCTTCGGCAACTCTCCGTGTGAGAGTCCGGCCGGGGACGCATCCCCGGCTTCAACCGTTTGCGGAATTACTTGTTGACTTCCGTAAAGTCGGCGTCGACGACATCATCGTCCTTACCACCGGCCTTCTGCTGAGCCCCCTCGGGCTGAGCCTGCTGAGCGGCCTTGTTCATCTTTTCGCCGATCTTCTGAGCAGCTTCCATCAGACGTTCAACAGCCTTGTCGATCGCAGCCTTGTCTTCGCCCTTGACCTTTTCTTCCACGTCCTTGATGGCGTCTTCGCAGGCAGCACGGTCTGCGCTTTCAACCTTGTCACCGAATTCCTTCAGGGTCTTCTGGACCTGGCTGACGGCAGAGTCGGCCATATTGCGGGACTGGGCCAATTCGGCACGGCGGTGGTCTTCTTCCTTGTTGGCTTCGGCGTCCTGAACCATACGTTCGATTTCGTCTTCGCTCAAACCGGAAGAGGCCTTGATGGTAATCGTGTTTTCCTTACCGGTAGCCTTGTCCTTGGCAGCCACGTGCAGAATGCCGTTGGCGTCGATGTCGAACGTCACTTCAATCTGCGGCAAACCACGCGGAGACGGCGGAATACCTTCGAGATTGAACTCGCCGAGCAGCTTGTTGGAAGCTGCCATTTCGCGTTCGCCCTGATAGACCTTGATCGTCACGGCCGGCTGATTGTCTTCAGCAGTCGAGAAAACCTGACTGTGCTTGGTCGGGATCGTCGTATTACGCTTGATCATGGCGGTCATCACACCGCCGAGCGTTTCAATACCGAGCGTAAGCGGCGTCACGTCGAGCAGAAGAACGTCATGGCGTTCACCCGTCAGAACAGAGCCCTGAACTGCGGCACCGATAGCCACAGCTTCGTCGGGGTTGACGTCCTTGCGGGGATCCTTACCGAAGAATTCCTTCACAACAGCCTGAACGCGCGGCATACGGGACTGACCGCCGACAAGAATGACGTCCGTCACTTCACCGGCTGTCACGCCGGCATCGCGCAGAGCCTTGCGGCAGGGTTCGATCGTACGCTGAACGAGGTCTTCGACAAGAGCTTCGAACTTGGCACGCGTAATGCTGATGTTCAGATGCTTCGGGCCCGTAGCGTCGGCCGTGATGTACGGCAGGTTGATTTCGGTTTCCTGACGGTTGGACAGTTCGATCTTGGCCTTTTCTGCGGCATCCTTCAGACGCTGGAGAGCCAGAACATCCTTCGAAAGATCCACGCCGGTATCCTTGCGGAATTCCGTAATCAGGTAGTCGACAAGACGCTGGTCGAAGTCTTCACCGCCCAGGAACGTATCGCCGTTCGTGGAGAGCACTTCAAACTGCTTGTCGCCGTCAACATTGGCGAGGTCGATAATCGAAATATCGAACGTACCGCCGCCCAAGTCATAAACGGCAATCTTACGGTCGGCGTTACCACCCTTATCCAGACCGAAAGCCAAAGCAGCGGCGGTCGGTTCGTTGATAATACGCTTGACTTCGAGACCGGCAATACGGCCGGCATCCTTCGTTGCCTGACGCTGGGAGTCGTTGAAGTAGGCAGGAACCGTAATCACGGCTTCCGTCACGGTTTCGCCGAGATAGTCTTCGGCAGTCTTCTTCATCTTGCGAAGAACTTCAGCGCTCACCTGCTGCGGAGCAAGCTTCTTACCCTGGGCTTCAACCCAAGCGTCGCCATTGTCGGCACGCGTAATGGCAAACGGCATCAGGTTGAGGTCCTTCTGGACTTCAGCGTCGTCAAAGCGACGGCCGATCAAACGCTTCACCGCGAAGAGCGTGTTCTTCGGATTCGTCACGGCCTGACGCTTGGCGGGAGCACCGACGAGAACTTCGCCGTTGTCCATGTATGCAACGATAGACGGCGTGGTGCGAGCACCTTCACTGTTTTCGATGACCTTAATATTGTCACCTTCCATCACTGCCACTGCAGAGTTCGTTGTGCCAAGGTCAATACCAATGATCTTTGCCATAGTGAATATTTCCTTCTTTAATAGACATTCGCTCGAAATCAGCCCGAAGGCCAATGAGCAATCTTGTTGCCGGATTCTCTCGGCTCTTTCCTTTGTTGTGTACGGTAACGAGGCGATTTCACTCGTCTCCGTACGACCTTAATCCCTATATGGGGATACCCCTCAATTTTTCAAGTCCCCATTCCAAAAAAAACTGCAAAAACGGTTCAACCCTCCATTATTTCCTGATTTTTCAACAAGCTGCCCCAAAAAAAATCCGGCAAAAAAAAGAGGATGCCGAAAGACATCCTCTTTGATTGCTCAGAACAGCAGAGCGATCAACCCTGGGCCACACTGACCATCGCCGGACGAAGAACACGATCGGCAATAAACCAACCGCGCTGGAACACTTCAACGACCTCTCCGGCCTTTACCCCTTCGGGAGCGGGCACCATAGCAACGGCCTGATGAGCATTCGGATCAAACACTTCCCCCTTCGGATCGATGGGCTTCATCTGGGATACGTCAAGGGCATGAATCAGCTGACGATACGTCGCCTGCATACCCTCACGAATCGGATTGTCCTCTTCGCCCTTCGTCACTTCAAGAGCCTTTTCAAGGCTGTCGACGACCGGCAGCATATGTTCAGCAAACTTTTCAATACCGAACTTGCGGGCCTTCTGCACTTCCTCAGCTGCACGGCGACGCGTATTTTCAAGCTCGGCCATGGCACGAACATAGAGGTCGTACTGTTCCACCGCTTTAGCCTCGGCGAGCTTCAACGCGTTCTGAAGTTCTTCAACCGTAGGCTCGGTGCTGTTTTCGCCGCATCCCTGCTCGGCCTGCTCTTCCTGGCAGTCGCAGGAGCCGCAGCAACAGGTTTTTTCTTCCGTTTCACCGCAAGAGCAGCAGCCATCGTTCTTCTTGTCTTTTTCCTGATTCGTCTCGGTCATAAGTCACTTACTCCGTCATTCCCGGCATTCTTACAAATAGGCAGGATACGGCTCTGAGACCGATATCCCTTGCATTTGTTCCATATATGGGGACGATTCCCTTTTTTTTCAAGTCAGATCCACCCTGCCAATTCCTGCTCGGCAATGGCAAGATAGGCTTCAACTGCCGGTTCGGAATCATTCAGTGCCGGAATATAGTGGAAAAGCCCCGCCTGACCGGCCGGCACAGCCGAACGGTAAACGCTTCCCAGCTCATCGGCAATCTCTTCAATCGTTTCCAAACAATCCGCAGCGAATCCGGGGCAGATCACGTCCAGTCGGGGAAGCCCCTCTCTGCCCAACCGATCGGCAACATCAACGGAGTACGGTTGCAGCCATTCTTCACGGCCAAACCGGGACTGAAAAGACAGGATCCAATCCTCTTTGTCGAGATGCAGTGCCTCAGCCAGCAAACCGGCCGTCCGCCGACACTGCTGTTCGTAGACATCCCCCTTCTTTTCCGTACAGCTTTTCGGCACACCGTGAAAGCTCATCAGAAGCTTGCCGCCCTCAGACATCGGTGTTCCGTGCTGTGCCCAGTACGACTCAATATGTCGTCGCAATGCCTCGATATACGCAGGATGATCGTGATAGTCGTGCATCATCCTCAATGCCGGGATTTCTCGACACTTTTCAAACTGATGAGCCAGTGCATCAAAGCAGGAGGCGGAGGTCTGAGGTGCATATTGAGCAAACAAAGGCATCACCAGCAAACGTTCAATACGATCGTGATGCATCTGTGTGACCACCTCCTCCAGATTCGGATGACCGTAGCACATGGCACAGTAGACTCGAACTCCGGGATGCCTGGCCGACATCATCCGGTCGAGTTTTTCCGCGGCATGCTTTGTATATACAACAAGCGGCGCTCCTTCCGGCAACCAGACCTTCTGATAACGGGCAGCGGACTTGGCAGGCCGCGTTCTCAAAATAATACCGTGGAGAATCGGCCACCATTTCCAGCGAGGCAGTTCTACCAAACGGGGATCGGCAAGAAAGCTGCTCAGATACTCACGGACACTCCGGGTTGTCGGATGATCCGGACTACCCGTATTCAACAGCAGTACGGCAGTTTTGGCTTGTTGAGTCATTGAAACACTTTGTTGTAAAACTAATGTGCCGCCATTTTAACGGCTGAATATTGTTCGATTATTAACAGCCCTCATGCGAAAAAAAGCCGCTTTTCGCTGAAGCGTCTCTCGTACATGAGAATTCTTCAAAAAAGCGGCCTGTCATCCCGGTGATCAGATCGTTTAGGAAATTGTCGCCACCCTATCGGCAGACACCGGATTGGTCCGACAGCGGCGATACACCATCAAAACGGATCCGGCAATCAAACTCATCCAGAACTTCCCGAGTACCTGTCCGGCAATAAATTCCAGAGAGCCAAAAGCCAGAGACAGGAAGATGATCGAATCCACAAGGGAGCCAACAAGACCGGAAGCCACGATGGCCACACTTAGATGACGTTCCCGCAGCGGTGTATAGACCGCGAAGTCGGCCAGCTCGGAAAACAGAAAAGCACACGTCGATCCCACCACAATAACCGGATCAGACAGGAATCCAGAAATCGCCGCGCCGACCACAATTGCAAAAAGCGTCCAACGCTTGCCGAGAAGACTCTGAACGGCATCGCGCAGAACGAGTGCAAAACCGGCCAACAGCACGGCAGACGGTGCCATCATATTGGGAGCAACGGGAATAAGACAGGGACCGTCCTTAACGCAGACCAATCCGACATTCATTACGACCCAGTTCCCGACGGGAATGGTCAGAATGAACAAAATAAGGCTGAGCCAGCCGAGGGCTCGCTGAGAAATGAAGTTTTGCATAAACATACTCCGGGTGCTACCGGTCATCTAGCCGGCGCCTCCCCCAACAGTAAAAAGGAAGGTTTTCTTCAACTTCCTGGAAACAAGTTGTGCATGACCCGCAGACGGTTCAGCTGACGGTATCAAAGAATCGCATTATACGTTGTGGCAGATAAGAAATGTTGCCGGGAATCTGCCCTTGAGGAAAACCGATGTGCCCCCCTTCCTCCGGGAACTCTCCCGTGACGTATGAACTCATCTCGTCCTCTGTCGGCAGAGTCCATGCAGGTAAAAACGGATCATTCTTCGCATTGAGCAACAGCAGAGGAACCTTGACATCATGAAGGACCGGCTTGCAGGAACATTTCTGCCAGTATTCCATTGCCGAGCGAAAACCGTGCAGAGGTGCCGTATAGATATTGTCGAAATCGTACATCGTGCGACAGGCTTCAATAGCCCTAATGTCAATAGCGTCCGGAAAACGCTTTGCTTTTTCTATCACTTTGGGTTTCAGCGTCGCCAGAAACATATCGGCATAAAAAATATTGACGCCCTTGCTGATCCGTTCACTGGCAGCAACCAGATCCACCGGTGCGCCGATGGCTGCGGCCGCCGTCACAAACGATGCCTTAGAGCCCATATCTCCCAAATATTTGGCAACGTTATTAGCCCCTAGAGAAACACCGACAAAATAAAGAGGAGCCTCGGGATACCGTGCATGAATCGTTTTCAAAATCCAGTCATTCCCGGCGGTATCCCCTGCGTAATAGGCACGGGCCAAACGGTTCAGTTCACCACCGCAACCACGGAAATGACAAACCACGCCTCGCCAGCCACGGTCCACACAGGCGGCCATCAGTGCCTTGGCGTAATGACTGTTGCTGGACCCTTCAAGACCGTGCAAATGAACCAATACAGGAGCTTTTCTGCTGGTGGGAGACGGCATGACCCAGTCCCACAGAAGAAAATCACCGTCAGGCAACTCCACACGCTCCCGCCGATAATTTACCGATGGCTGAGGAATCAGACGGGCAGGCACAACCGTCTGAAGGTGTCCTCCCGGACACCAATACGGCGCAACATAATCAGAGCGGATGATGGGCATGTTTTCTTTCTCTTAATAATTTCGGACCTCTGTCCACACTCTTATACTCTAGTACGGTTAACGTTCGCTTCGCCGAAAATCACGAAACTTTACGTCCGTAGCAAGCAGATAAAAGATTGGTTCAGATAGTCTCCCGACGAGGCTCATCTGTTCCAAAAACACTCTGCCACAGACATTTTACCGCCTCACGCTCAGTCAGGAAGAGCTCCGAAGGCACACGGACAGGCAATCCCTCTCCGGCATTGAGCCGTATCTCGTGCTGAACCTCTCTGTAGTGACGGTACGCGGCTACAGCCCGGTCCGCGATCTCCTTGTCTACCAACTGCAGACGAGCCGCGGTTTCCAACAGCAAAATATTCCCGAAATTATTCAGCAGTTCCGGATGTTCCCTGGCGAAGGTCAGCACCAGCAACTGCACCGTAAATTCCACATCAACCATTCCGCCCCGATCGTGTTTGACGTCAAAATACGGCGTACGGTTTGGGTGTCCCTCCAGCATTTTTCTTCGCATATCGAGCACGCTCCGTTTGGCCGCCTCCGGATCGCGCTCCATCTGCAATACCCGGCATCGGGTCTCCTCAAACCGCCGCCCAAGATCTGCATCACCGGCAACAAACCTTGCCCGGCTCAAGGCCTGATGCTCCCAAAACCAAGCACCACGGCCGTCGGCATTCTGCTGATAACGCATAAACATTTCCAGGGGCGTCACAATCAATCCGCTTTCCCCGTTCGGACGCAAACGCAGGTCAACATCAAACAGCTTTCCGGAAGACGTCTGTAACGTCAGCCAGCTCATCATCCTCCGGACAAGCCGGCTGTAGGTCAGGTCCGCTTCCTGATCCGGATCATCGTAAATAAAGACAATATCCAAATCGCTGTCATAACCGAGCTCTTTGCCACCAAGCTTTCCGTAGCCGATCACGGCAAATTTCGGTCGGTCACAGTGTTTTTTCCGCAAACTGGCCCACGCCAGTTCAATAATCTCACCCAATACGGCATCGGCCAGAGCCGATAACTGGTCAGCCAGACGTTCCACTGTAAACCGCCCGTCCAAATCGGCGATTAACAATCGAAAAACCGCTGAATGATGCGCGTCGCGCAAAATATTCATCTGCCGCTCCTGATCCCCTTCGGCCTCCGAAAGTGCACGGTGCAACGCCTCCGTCCAATCGGACCAGTCTACGGGCGTAAAGTCGTTCATTTCCTTAACACGCCCGTCCACCAATTCATCCAGAATAATCGGATGTCTGACAATAAAGTCCGTACTCCATCGGCTGGCAGCCAAAACACGCCCGACGCGATCTACCGCCCGCGGATACTGTGCCAACAACGCAATATAGGTCGAGCGTCCGGCAATCGCTTCCAACAGCCGAAGATAGCGCGACAGTACTTCGGAGAGCGACACCCGGCAGGTCGACTCGTTTTTTTGCCACTCCGAACAGCGCTCGGCGACCATCGGGATCAGTGTCTGCAGACGGCCGCGGGCTTCGTCAGACATATTGCGGCCGTCTCTGGCAGACGCCAGACGCAGAATACGGGAAACCAGTTCCTCCACATCCTCCCTATATCCCAGGGAAACCAACTTTTCCGACAAGGCCTTTGCCGCCGTTGACGTACCCGTTTCCCAGCCAAGCGGCCAATCACCCTTTCGTTCGGTCTTTTCCGTCTGAAAGATACTGTCAAAAGCGGCGGACACAAAGTCATTGACCCGATCCAACTTTTCCCAGAGTTCATCCTCTCGAATCCCCAACAGTCCCGCAACATTCGGCAGATTGTCACCGCAACGGGAAAGACGCTGGGTCTGCTCATCGTTGACATACTGGATGGCATGTTCCACATCCCGCAAAAAGACATAACTCGTCTTCAGCGTATCAGCCATCTCTCTGGAAATCGCCCCTTCTCCGGCCAGAGCATCTAGCATCACAAGCGTCTCACGACCGCGCAGCGACGGATCGCGTCCTCCTCGGATGACCTGCAGCGTCTGCGTCAGGAATTCAATTTCACGGATACCACCCCGGCCCAGTTTGACATTCACATACGCTCCTCCGCGAGCAATTTCTCGACGCGTTGTTTCGGCACGGATCATTTCATGGAGTTTGGTCAGCGAGGCAATGGCTCCAAAATCCAGATACTTTCGGAACACAAACGGTCGCACCAGTGACTGAACATTTTTAACCTGCCCGGCAAAAGTCTTCTCATCTGCAAATACCGGTGTATTGACCACACGCCCCTTGAGCCAGGCAAATCGCTCCCAGTCACGTCCCTGCGTATAAAGATACGTTTCCAACATATCGCTTGAACAGACGATAGGCCCCGAATCGCCGTTGGGACGAAGGCGCATATCCACACGAAAAACAAATCCGGGACCTTCAATATCATTCAGAGCCGGGATCAACCGACGGGCCAGACGCTCATAAAACTCCTGAACACTGAGGGAACGACGAGCATCGAGATACTCGGCAGTCGGCTGTGTTTCTCCGTCTTCGTCATACAAAAAAACAAGGTCAATATCTGACGAAACATTCAACTCGCGCCCGCCGAGCTTCCCCATTCCGATAATCAGAAGATCCTGCGGAGCTCCTGAAAATCCGATCGGTACGCCAAAGCGCTTGGCCAGCTCACCGGCCTGAACCCTGAGCATACTGCTCACCGCCACCTCGGCAAAATCACTCATCACACGAACGACTTCGTCATAGCCGATCATGCCCGTCGCATTGCGCCCGACCAAGTTCACGATGATCCGTCTGCGCATTGTTCTCAGTAACAATCCCAGAGACTCCGGTGTTTCCGAACCGGAAGCGACCGCTTCTTCCAGCTCATGTCGTGAGAACTGCTCCTGAAGAATTTCGACAAAACGTTCCTGTCGAAAAACATCATCCTCTCTCGGATACATTGCAGCCAAAGATCGGGCAACAAAAGGGGAGAATTCAATGACTTCAGTTACGGATAAACGGCTCATCTGGACACCTCCTGTGACATAGGTTTCATTGTAGCAACCCGCCTAAGAGCGTCGGTCTCGTCACTTTCACCTGCACCCCGTTATTTTCTGACCATTACGGGAAAAGAGAGGCAATCCCTCCATGATCGAGTACAATCCCTCTCAGATCGACATTGACTGCACTCCAACGTTTTCCAATGCAAAAAAGACCTCTTCATTCCCTTTCGGTCACCCACTCCCGTCAGTCCATGGGCAACGGCCGTGTGCGAGCCATCCTGCATTGGCTTACGATCAGTCTCCTCACCTTTTACTTTCTTTTCTGTTGTCTCTTTCTCGGGCTAAGATGGTTTGTCACAACATACATCGATGACTATCGGGAAGACATCACAGAAATGGTTTCGGAAGCGACCGGAATCAACATCAAAGCGTCCAAATTTTCCATCGGCTTTTATTACATATGGCCGACGGTTACGCTGGAAAATGTCGAACTTTCCCGTCCGGGCGGTCCGGTTTCCCTGACATTGCCTCTCGTTCAGGGACAACTGTCCTGGTCTTCACTCTGGCATTTCGAACCGCGTTTTCGTCATTTCTCAATTCAAAACCCCAATCTGACAGTACGACGTCTCTCCGACACACAAATCGACGTCGCCGGATTCGTCCTGCCGATTCCGGCCGACTTTTCGCCCTCGCACATTGGAGCGGCTGCCACAGTGCCGAACGCCGGACTCGATACCCGACTGACGGCATGGCTGCTTGCACAAGACAGGCTGGAACTGATCAACGGCTCCGTCATCTACCTGGATAAAGAAGAGCATCCGATCAGACTGTCTGATGTTGATTTCATTTTCGAACAAGAACTTCTCCACTGGCGAACGGCGATTCGCGGCACGGCTCATACCGATGCGGTCGGGCGTGACTTTCAGTTAAAAACCATCATTAATAAGAATCTATTCCTCCACAACGGAGATCCGAAGAACTGGACCGGGCAGACCTATATTCAATTTGCCAAAACCGATATTGCGAGACTGGTCAGCAAATTCGGGCTCCGCCGTTTCTTCACCTCAGGAACAGCCTCTACAGAAATGTGGCTGAACTTTGAGAACGGCCGCGTTACCCGTTCAACCATCGACCTGGCTCTGACCGGGTTGGATCTGACACTGAATCCAGAATTGCCGCCGCTTCGCATCCAGTGGCTCGGCACACGCCTGAATTACGAAACCAGTCATAGCGACACCGTTCTTCGCAAACTGACTGTCGAAAATCTGGACTTTCTCACCGAAAACAACGAACATTTGGGCAATACCAATCTCACGATCTCTGCCCGCAGCGATACCACCGGACACATCACCGAGGGCAACCTGCAGGCATCTCGCATTGATTTCCGCCCCTTAATATCGATTGCACGCCGACTTCCCATTCCTACAGATGTCCGAGAATTTCTACAGAAGCATCCTCTGACAGGCGAGCTGGCCAACGTGAACATCGGTTTCACAGGCGACCCTCAGGAACCGGCCAATTGGCACGCCCGCAGTTCATTCAAAAATCTGTCGCTACCGGTCGGTCATGACACCATACCGGGCTTCTCGGGGCTTTCCGGGCAGATTTCACCGCTCCCTCAGACCGGAGGATTCGGTCTCACCCTGGATTCCCATCAGGTCCGTCTGACCTTTCCCGGCGTATTCCGGCGCGAAAACATCAACCTCGACCGGCTTTACTCCACGCTGGAATTCAGTTTTGCCCCACAACCGACTCTAAAAGTTCTGTCTCTGGAAGCTTCCAACGGCGAGGCGTCGGTGACCGCTGAAGGCAGCTGGATCGGAACCGGAGGTCCCGGCACACTGAATCTCACGGGAAAAATTCTTCGAGGCAAAGCCGAAGCCGTTCACCACTATATTCCCCGAATCCTCGGCGAAAAACTGCTCGACTGGCTTGAAGCCGGCATTCTCGACGGCGACATTACCAACGGGAACTACCGCGTCGAGGGCCCCCTGACAAGTTTCCCTTGGGACAATACCAATCAAGGAAAGGGCTTGTTCCGAATTGTTGCCGATGTTAAACACGGCAAACTGGACTTTCTGCCCTCACACCAAAAGAACATCAACGGCGAGTGGCAGATGGAGAGCGAATACCCCATCCTCCGTGACATTGACGCGCATCTGCTCTTCGAAGGGAATTCAATGGATATCCGAGGCAAGAGTGCGAGCTCCGAGGGACTTCAGGCCTCCGACATCGTCGTCAGAATCCCCTCCTACATTACAGACTCCCGATTACTGATTGAAGGACGGATTCAAGGCGACCTGTCGAACGCACTGGGCTATGTCAACGGCAGTCATCAGCTCAATCAAATCCTTTCCGGCGCCTTTTTACAGAGCCAGGGAAGCGGCAAGGCTGACATGCATCTGAAACTTGACATGCCGTTTTCGGATCCCAAAGCCATTAAAGTCAATCTGGCCCTGTCCCTGACGGATGCCGAGTTGCAGTATGGTTACGGACTTCCGTATGTCAAACATATCAACGGAAACCTGTCCATCACGGAAAAGTCCGTTTCGACTCCCATGCCTATTGAAGGCCAGACTGACGCCGGACCTCTGACTGTCAATATCCGAACGGAAGACAATCGTATCACTCTCATGACACAGGGCTTCGTTACATCAACGGATCTCGCCAGACTTATTGATCTGAACACAGCAACCCCGTTCCTCGACCAAGTTTCAGGCAAAACGCCGGTTTTGGTACAAACCGTCATCGGACTTAAAGAACCGCATTTGTCCGTCTCCGGCACCTCCGATCTGATCGGGCTGTCCAGCGCTTTGCCGGCGCCATACACCAAAACAGACAAGGAATCCTGGCCGCTAACCTTTAATTGGGCACGACATGAAAACGGGCACGTGCTGGATCTTCATTCTTTCGGGCATGCGTCCATGACGCTTCGCTTTGAGAAAACCGGAGATAAAACCGAATGGACCAGCGGCTCTATTGCATTGGGACTGCAGAGAAAAATCCCAGTCACCAATGATCAGATCAACATTGCCATGATCACCCCAACACTCAGCCTGAACGACTGGCTTCCCTATGCAGAAAAAGTCGACGCCATTCTTCGAAAGAATTCTCAGACTATCCCGCCGGAGGTCCCCTCAACAACAGCCGAGCGTTCGCCGATGGAAAAACTGGGGACGATTCGTCTCTTAACAGATGAACTGAAGTGGTATGACAAACGCTATCCCAACGTGGAAGCAGTCCTGAGACAATTTAACCAAAAAAATTGGCACCTTCGGATCGGCGGCAATCAACAGCTCTCTGGCAGCGTCACTTATGAATCGGCCACCGATACTCACAGCGATGTTCTGACCTTTAAATTCGGACATCTTCACCTGCCAGTCCCGACGGACAGTTCGTCAGAACAAACCGGTTCCGTTCGGTCTGCCTCTCAATCCTCACCGAATCTGCCGGATATGACAGTTGTTATCGATGATCTGAGAATCGGTGACATGAGCATCGGGAAAGTGGTGGCCCATGCTCAAAACAGACTGGAAAAACAACAGCAATACTGGGATATCCGCCGCCTGGACATTTTCAACAGGGGCGGCAAAATTTCCGGGCAGGGAATGTGGACACATGCTCCCGGACAAGAAGGACACACGACGATTGACGTTCTTGTAGACATTGACAACATGGGAACAGTTCTGTCCAGTCTTTCGGTAGAGAATGCCATGAAAGGAGCTCCCACCCATGCCTCCGCGAAACTATCCTGGCAGGGGATGCCGTTTAAGCCGCGTTTGGAAACGCTTTCCGGCAATGTGACCTCCGAATCAGGTTCGGGAAGCTTCCTTCAGATAGAGCCGGGCGCCGGGCGACTTCTCAGCCTTCTGTCAATGCAACATTTATTGCATCGTCTGACGCTGGATTTCCGAGATGTTCTCAGTCAGGGATTCACTTTCGACTCGCTCTTTCTGAGCGGAACCGTTGAGAACGGTCTTTTAACAATCCCTAAAGCAACGGTCTTCGGTTCCGCCGCAACGGTTGTTCTGGGAGGCAAAGCCGACATTCCCAATGAAACCCTTGATGCCAAGGCCGTTATCCTGCCGGCCATCAATGCAGCCGGCCCCTCCCTGGCACTGGCATTGGTCAATCCGGCCGTCGGGATCGGTACATTCCTCACACAATTGATTCTGAAAGATCAGCTTTCCAATATTTTCCGTGTGGAATACGATATCAAAGGCACTTTTGACAATCCCATCCTTACCAAGATTGATCTCGCCAACAAAATGAATGAGAACCGCAATGCCGCGGTACAATGAAAGACTCCGACTGAATCTTTTTAGCTATCTTCATGCGTATTTCTGCCTGCCAAATGGTATCGGGAACCGATCCCGAACAGAATGTATTGGATGCCATCAACCTCATTGCTGCCTCTGCCGAATCCGATGCAGAGCTGATTGTTCTACCCGAGCACTTTGCCATGCTCGGCAACGATGAGGACAACCTGAAAATCGCCGAAACCTTCGAAGACGGACCGATTCAGGAAGCGATCCGAATGGCGGCCGTTCGCCACAGCCTTTGGATTGTTGCCGGCTCCATTCCGCTGAAAAGCAATGATGATACGCATTACATCAATGCCTCCATTGTTTACAACCCGAACGGAGACGTTGCCGCACGATACGACCGCATCCATCTTTTCCGCTATCACCGCGGAAATATGGAAGCCTATGACGAGCGTCATCAGGTTCAGGCCGGGCAGCAACCGGTGTCTTTCAAGATGACTACCTGGGACGGCCAAGACTACTCGGTCGGCCTGTCGATGGGATTTGACCTTCGTTTTCCCGAACTGTTTCGTTCTCTGAATCAACCGGATCTTATTGTTCTGCCGGCAACGTTTACAGAAACCACCGGACGGGCTCACTGGGCGACCCTACTCGCCGCCCGGGCCATTGAAAACCAGTGCTATCTTGTTGCCGCTGCTCAAGGAGGAACTCACCAATGCGGCCGACGTACCTGGGGACACTCCAGACTCAACGACCCTTGGGGACGAACCATGAGTGAGCTCACAACAGGTCAAGGCATTGTGATTGGAGATATTGATCTTGCGCAGATTCGTGCCGTCCGAGAGATGCTTCCCGCCCTTTCTTCGCGTGTCCTTTACACCTCTGTGGAAAGAACCGACGGACAAAGATAAACAGCAGTGTTTTTTTCAGATATAGTCTGGTCTTTTGTCGATTTCGCCCAAAAAAGTCGGCGACTATAATTGGCACAGATTAGTTAGAACACAGGATTGACCGTGTTAGATTCATTTAAGCTGATGACCCCGATTGTCGGACTGACCCGTTTGTTGGTCGGAGCATATCCGCACTGGCAAGGTTGTGCTCCGTCGGCCAAACAGCGTATTTATTTCGCCAATCACACAAGTCACCTTGACACCATTGTGATCTGGGCCTCTTTACCTCCTCAGCTGCGTCGCTTTGTTCGCCCGGTTGCAGCCAAAGACTATTGGGAAAAAGGTGTTCTGAGACGTCGTATCGCTTTGGACGAGCTGAATGTTGTTCTCGTCGATCGTCGGCGCACGGAACATGCCAATCCGTTAGATCCTCTCAGAAACGCTCTGAAAGAAGGCTCTTCGCTCATTATCTTTCCCGAAGGCACGCGCCGTCCGCAGCCCATTCCGAGTACTTTCAAATCCGGTCTTTGGAGACTCATGAAAGAATTTCCGGATGTCGAGCTGATTCCCGTTTATATCGAAAACCTGCATCGTGCCATGCCGAAAGGCGTTTTGATCCCGGTACCGACGGTATGCTCGATTCGCTTTGGCAAACCTCTCGAACACTCCCCGGACGATTTGAAGGAAGCCTTCCTCGATCGCGCCCGTAACGCAGTTATTGAACTCGCTCAGCCATGAGACTTGGATTTACTATTCAGGAAGCCTACGCCATCCTTTTTGTAGGCCTATCACTTTTAGCCGCCGTCGGCACGGTATATGTCAACTGGGCCATGCGCCGCGTCAAGAATCCGGAAGAAAATCACCGCCTGATGGCAGTGAGTGCCCGTGTTCGTCTGGCCTGGTGGCTAATTGTCGTCTTTACCATCGCCTTCGCCCTCGGACAAACGGCACTGGTCATCTTTTTTGCCTTTATCAGTTTCTTTCTTCTCCGTGAGTTCATTGCCATCACACCGACACAGGCAACCGATCACAAGGCACTGGTTATCGCGTTTTACGTCGCCATTCCCGTTCAGTATGCGCTGTTGGGCTTCGACTTGATGAAGCTCTTTACACTGTTTATACCGATTTACCTCTTCCTGGTCTTTCCCGTTATCATGGCGCTCTCCAAAAACATGGACAGCTACCTTGAACGAGTGGCCAAAGTACAGTGGGGGATCATGCTCTGCGTATTCTGCGTCAGTCATGCCCCTGCGATTGCCACACTGGATCTGACGCGCTACAACTCATCCGGCGCATTATTGCTCCTGTTTTACTTGCTGATTGTCTTCGTCAGTGACCTTGGTGCTTCGATTGCCTCATCCTTTGTCGGAGGGAAGCCCCTATCCTTCAATCCGAACCGTACCATTAAAGGAACCGCAATCGGCTGCCTGGCAGGGATTATCGCAGGTTCCGCAATGTTCTGGATTACTCCTCTTCGTCCCTATCAGGCCGTCCTGATGTCAATCATGACTGTCATTTCCGGCGTCATGGGCGACTTGGTCATCAATGCAGTCCGTCGCAGTATGGGAGCCGAACATCTTGCTACGGAAAGCGACATCTATATGACACGGGGAACCTTGGCCAGACTGGCCCCCATCACGTTCTCAGCCCCGGTCTTTTACCATCTGACGCTTTTCTTTTTCGTAATGATCAAGAAGGGATTCTGATTTACCCCCCACAGAGTCTGTCGATTTTCAGCATCGACAGACTCTTTTTCTCTCTACTCAGAAAGCTCGATCTGCTTCAAATAAAAAAAGTACAGCCCACAAGAAGCTGTACTTTAAATAACTCTGTCCTAGCCAGGAATCAGCGACGACGAGCCGTCGGATTAACGGGGGGACGGCCTTCGATATGACGGAAGGTAATGCGACCCTTGGTCAGATCGTACGGCGAAAGCTCGAGAGAAACCTTGTCGCCCGCCAAAATGCGGATGTGATGCTTTCGCATCTTGCCGTTGGTATAGGCCACGAGTTCATGACCATTGTCGAGTTTTACGCGGTAACGAGCATCGGGCAGTACTTCCAGCACCTGACCCGCCATCTCAATAAGATCTTCCTTTGCCATAATCTTCCATAAATAAAAGCCCCGAAGCCCAAAAAACAAAACGGTTCCGGTCGGCCTTTGAAATAAAACGAAAGGCGACACAGATACAAGGTTCCACGTCGCACAAGTCGGTGATTGTATCACTCTTCCCTTTCGTTTTTTCAGGAAAAGTCAGGAATTTTTTCTTATTGTCAATACTCTTAAGCTATAAACAATCACCTCTGGGGTAAAATGAAAGGATCCTGACGGGGAATCGTTTCCAAGGACCTGCACACCGTGCACTATTCGTTCCCCGTGCAATCCGAAAAGGATGCCTGCTGTACAGGGCTAAAAAGTTTCAGTGGAGAATACAACATGAAGACGGTTCTTGTCGTTTATGACAGTCGCTTTGGCCATACCATGCGTATTGCACGCCGGATAGCCGAAACCATTATCGCCGAAGGCAATCAAGTCGACCTTATGCACGTGATCGAAGCCGATCATGAAGGTGTCGACTGGAACAAGTACGATCTCGTTATCGCTGGCGCTCCGGTACTCTACGGTAAATTCCGTCGTTCGTTTGTCGGTTTTGTGAACAAATGGAAAGCGGTTTTGGATGCCAAACCCAACAGCTTCTTCTGCGTATCCGTCGTTGCACGTACTCCTGAAAAATGTACGCCGGAAGGAAATGTGTACTGCCGTAAGTTCATGGAAAACAATCCCTGGCACCCGATGGATGTCCGTTGCTTTGCCGGTAAGGTCGATTACCCGAACTGGTCTTGGATCGATACCAAGCTCATTCAGATGATCATGAAAATGACCAAGGGCCCCACGGAACCGACGGCTGTCATCGACTACACGGATTGGGAAGCCGTTGAAGAATATGCCCGCCACTGTCTGACGATCGGGGAAGAACCTGTTGTTCAGGAAGCCGAGGTCGTCGTGGAAGAAGAGCCGAAGGCAGAGGCCTAAGCCTTTTTGAATCAACGCTCCAAAGAGTCTTTTCTAGGAAAAGACTCTTTTTTTTGCCGTATCAGTGCAAATTCGCATTTTTGAGCTCGTTTTTCTGTGCTTTTAACAGCTAAACTTGAACGTTGTCCGTTTGTTGGTCAAACTTTCGGGGCACTCCCGAGTGAACCTTCAAACAACTGCATCAGGTTTTATTAGCAGATAGGTCTATGACGAAAAATTTTCCCTGGTATTCCTCCTATCCGGAAGGCGTCCCGCACGAAATTGATCCCGATCGTTTTTCCAGCTTGCCTGCCGTCCTTGACGACGTTGCGGCACGCTTCCCTGACCGAATCGGATACTCCAACATGGGAGTCGGTCTGACCTATCAGAAGACTCAGGAGCTCACCAAGGATTTTGCCGCCTATCTTCAAAATCTTGAGGGAATGAAGCCCGGCGACCGTGTCGCCATCATGATGCCGAACCTTTTGCAGTACATTGTTTCGGTCTTTGCCTGTCTGCGCGCCGGCTATATCGTCGTGAATATCAATCCGCTCTACACCGCTCGAGAAGTCCACGCCACACTGCAGGACTCCGGAGCGAAAGCGATTGTCATCATTGAAAACTTCGCAAAGACCCTACAACAGGCTTTGCCGGGGACGGCCTGTCAGCACATTGTGACCACCGCAGTCGGCGATCTATTCCCTTTTGTGAAGCGTACTCTTGTGAATTTTGTCGTCCGTCGGGTTAAGAAGATGGTTCCGGCCTATGTGCTTCCCAATGAAGTCCGCTTCAACGACGCCTTGGCCGCAGGACGTGCAGCCGGAATGAAACCCTATGATATCGATAATCATGATATCGCCTTCCTGCAATACACCGGCGGGACGACCGGAGTCTCCAAGGGAGCCATCCTCACACACCGCAATCTGCTGGCCAATATGCAGCAGGTTGGCTACTGGATTTCCAGTGCTTTCAAAGACGGCGAAGAAACCGCTCTGACGGCACTTCCGCTATACCATATCTTCTCTCTCTGTGCGACCTTCTCCTTCACGCAGTTCGGGGCCACCATGGTACTGATCACCAACCCCCGTGATATTGAAGCACTCGCCAAAGACTGCATTAAGTGGGACTTTTCCATCATTGTCGGGGTCAATACACTTTTTGCCGCCCTTCTGAATAACAAAACTTTCTGCTCTCATCACTTTAAGGGACTGAAAATGACAGTCGGCGGCGGCTCTCAGGTTCAGCGTTCCGTCGCTCAACGTTGGAAAGAAGTGACCGGCTGCAACATTCTGGAAGCCTATGGCCTCACCGAATGCTCGCCCGGGGTATGCGGCAATGTTCCCAATGCGCCCTGGGACGGATCCTGTGGTGTCCCGATTCCCTCAACGGAAGTCACCATTCGCGGCGAAGGTTTTAAGGATCTCGGACTCTGCCCGGATGAAGCCTCGATTCCCGAACACACCGGAGAAATCTGTGTCCGCGGACCTCAGGTAATGTCCGGCTATTGGGGACGTCCGGAAGAATCCGCTGCAGTCCTCCGTGACGGCTGGCTTCGCACCGGTGACGTCGGTCATATGGATAAAAACGGCTGGATTACAATTACGGACAGAAAGAAAGACATGATTCTTGTGTCCGGCTTTAATGTTTATCCGAATGAAGTTGAAAACGTCATCGCCTCCATGCCGGAAGTACTGGAAGTCGGTGTCGTTGGGGTGCCCAGTGCCAAATCCGGCGAAACGGTGAAAGCCGTCATCGTCAAGAAAGATCCGTCGCTGACGGCAGATCAGGTTAAAAAATACTGCCGAACACAGCTCACCGGCTACAAGATGCCCAGAGAAATCATCTTCGTTGATACACTGCCCAAGACACCGGTCGGCAAGATTCTTCGACGTGAACTGAAGGATATTCACTAAATATCCGCGCCCCGAAACAACAAGCACAACTGAATTATCCCCAGAAAGTGAGATCTCTTTCTGGGGATAATTTAGTGTGCCCAGCATGGGCGCGTTCTAACGGGTGAAAGTCCCGAGCGCAGGAG
>Magnolia_p2__coassemble_720_pt1 | contig 37143 bp, 33 predicted proteins | sample Magnolia_p2__metabat2_high_PE_017 | metagenome-assembled genome bin Magnolia_p2
GGTGGGTGGTGTGAGAGGACGGCGTGAAAATAATTCCACGCCTCCTACTCGATTAGGTGAAAAAAGGCCTTAACAAAAAGGCCCAACGACTTTGGTAATGCCGTTATTGAAAGCTTTGAAGATACGACGCATTGCCTTCAATCGTCTGAGCAATAGATCCGAAAAGAATCTCTGTGATGACCGGCTCAAATACATGGTCAGCTCCCCAATTGCAAGGGCTAAATCATGTTTTATGTGTACAGCTTTCCCTGAGGGTGCGCCACTCAAAACGCGCACCCTCATTCAATTCCGTGGCGAAGCCACATTCTGTGGAAACGCTGATCGATTGTCTGAAGCTCCGGCGTCGCGTGTTCGCGCACGAATAGGCTAAATTCCCTTATTCCCTAGTTGCGGAGCGCTTAGATAAACGCTTACCAGCCTCCATCGACATTTCTCTTTTTTCGCCTCTCCACGGTTCTCGCAAAGCCATGTCCCATTGTCGGTTGAAAACCCTCAGCGGCCCTCAAACAAGGTGTTTTCCTCGCTCGGAAGAGAGGCGTATATCTCCGAGAAGGGCTCTGCCTGAGTCAGGATTATCAACCCTTCCTTGGCTAATTCCAACAGAGCAAGAAACCAAACCGTCATTTTTTCACGATCTCTTTCCTCGGCAAACAACGCACCGAGAGCCAAGGTCCCTTCATGTTGCAAACGCTTGAGCACATTTGACATATGCTCCCGGACTGAAAGCTCCTGACGAGATACCCGATGTTTCTGTGATAGTTTCAATCGGGCCAACACCCCCATCCAAGCTTCAAGAATGTCTTCTCCGACAACCGTTGGATAAAGGACTTCCTCCGTATCAATACGCTCGGCGGCCCCCACCCAAAAGTCCCGCCCGTTTCTGGGCAGATCCTGCAGGCGAAGTGCGGCACTGCGGATTTGTTCGTATTCCAACAGTCGTTTCATCAATTCGGCTCTCGGATCTTCCGGTTCCCCGTCATCATGAGGACGGCTGACAGGCAACAGAAGGCGACTTTTGATCTGCATGAGAGTCGCGCTCATTACCAGATAGGAGGCGGCCAGTTCAAGATCATTTTCACGAACCAGTTCAACATACCGCATATACTGCTCGGTCAGCTCTGCCATGGGAATATCCATGACATCGAATTTCTGCTTACGAATAAGATATAGCAGCAAGTCTAAAGGCCCCTCAAAACTCTGCAGAAACACCCTCAGAGCCTCAGGAGGTATGTAGAGCCCCTCCGGACAATTTTCGAGAGGTTCACCGTACAGTCTGGCAAGGATTCGCTCTTCAGCAGCTTCAACAAACCCCAGATCTTGAATCACCAATTGATCATTCATGACAAAAAAAGCCTTCGCCGCCGGCTCAGAGTCAAGCGAGGCGGACGAAGGCTTTCCCTTAAACCAATCGCAGATTAGGCCTTGGGAGCATACATGAAGTTACGGATAGCGACATCCAGATTTTCCGGACGTTCGTTACCAGCAATACCATGAGCATAGGCGTATTCAGCCACGGCCACACCAATCTGAGCAGACACTTCACGAATAGCGGACAACGGCGGATACAGAGAACCCTGTTCAAGGTCGGCTTCGCTCACGAGCTTGGCAAGTTCACGAGAAGCGGCCAGGAACATACCGGTCGGCATCCGCTTCGACTGGGTAAAGACGGCACCGAGCCCCAATCCCGGGAACACATAACTGTTGTTTCCCTGACGCGGCACGAACGTACGATCTCCCAACGTCACCGGAGCAAACGGAGAGCCGGACGCGAACAATGCACGGCCTTCAGTTTCACGATACGCTGTTTCAGCATCACATTCGGCACGAGACGTCGGATTGGACAGTGCAAAGATAATGGGACGTTCGTTAATCGCAGCCATTTCACGAAGAATTTCCGGAGTAAAGGCATTGGGCTGTGCGGAAACGCCAAGGATACCGGTCGGACGCAACGTCTTGACCGCTTCCAGGAAGGACTTCGTGTTGGGTAGATCGTGGGCAAACGGAACCTTATGCTGGGCGAGCTTATCACCACGCGTCGACGTTACAAGACCGCGGGAGTCAAACAGCGCACAATGCTTCAGTGCCTCTTCCCGATCCATTCCTTCTTCAACCATTGCTTCAACAATCAGCTGAGCAATACCGGTTGCTGCCTCACCGGCTCCCATAAAGAGGAATGTCTGATCGGCAAGTTTCTGCCCCGTCACACGGAGTGCTGAATACACACCGGTCACAGCCACAGTAGCCGTACCCTGGATGTCATCGTTAAAACAGAGGCACTGATCACGATAACGGTCAAGGATATCGAATGCGTGATTGTTACCGAAGTCTTCGAACTGGATCAAGACGTTCGGCCAACGACGACGAGCTTCGACCATAAACTCTTCGATCAACTCGTCGTAGGCTTCGCCGGTCACGCGTTCCTGACGCAAACCCAGGTAGAGCGGATCATTGCGATAGGTTTCCGTATTCGTCCCTACGTCAATCGTTACCGGCAAGGTCTTTGCCGGATCGATACCGGCACAAGCCGTATACAGCGACAACTTGCCGCAGGGGATACCCATACCGTTGACACCAAGGTCACCGAGACCAAGAATACGCTGACCGTCCGTGACAACAATAACATCAACCTCTTCGTTAGGGCAATTTTCGATAATTTCGCGAACATGGCCCTTATCGTTAATCGAGATGAAGGCACCGTGGGGATGACGATAAATGTGACTGAATTTCTGGCAGACCTCACCAACCGTCGGGGTATAGACCACGGGCATGTAGTCATCAATATGGTCGATCAGAAGCTTGAAATACAGGTTCTCATCGGTAGCATGAAGACTATCGAGAATAAGGAACTTGTCAAAAGACGTCGGACAACGATCAAGGATCGTACGCATACGCGTCACCTGGTCTTCCATCGACGTAACGGCGGGCGGAAGAAGACCACGCAAACCGTACTGGTCTCGTTCTTCCTGAGTAAAAGCGGCGCTGTGATTGATCAGCGGGTTACGCAACACGGCATTACCGCGATTATGCTTGCATTCAGTCATAAGTCCTTCTTTGAGTCTAACTCCACGGGGTACACAATTGTCCGGGCAGTTTTAGTCCCGTCAGCCTTAGATAAGGGCCAACGAATTTTTCTATTATAAAAAAACTTTCCGAATAATGGCTTTCCAGCCCTGATTTGATCAGCGCAGTGTTTTCAGACGCGCTTCTGCCTCCTTGCTGGCATCCGTTTTCGGAAATTGAGTCTGAATTTTTTTCAGAGTGGTGCGAGCAGCCTTCAGATTTCCTAACGCTGCCTGAGAAGCTGCTACCGACAGCATGGCATCAGGAACACGAGGATGCTTCGGATAACTTCTGATCAGACCATTCTGTGTATCAAAAGCAGTCTTGTACTTTTCATTGGCATACTGAGCAGAGCCCAACCAAAACAGGGCATCGGGTCGATATGCGGAACGATTCCATTCGCTCGCGAAGTGGGAAAACAGTGTCTCAGCTTTCTTATAGTCTCCGCCCTGTAGGGCGGCAACCGCTTCATCATATGCCGCCTTTTCCTGTGGCATGACTTCGACGCTTTCTCCGTTAATCACCACCGTTACCGGTTCAAACTTGCCGAGACGCTGATCCAGATCCTTGAACAGATCGCGAGACGCGCGACCTTCCTGTTGAATCTGATTGGAGAGTTCCTCAACGCGGCCCGTCAGCATACGGTTTTGTTTCTGCAGTTCTTCAATACGGCTCACAAACTGGAGCTGAGCCGATTGCAGCGTTTTCACTTGCTCACGTAAATCGAGAATGGCAGTGCGGGCTTCATCATCCGCAAAAGCCCATGCACCAGAAGAGCTAGCTGCAAAAACAGCCAGCATACAGCAACGAAGGGCAGTCTGTTGAATAGTCATGACTCTCCTCAATAAGCTAAAAGCCGACGTCGTTCAATAGAACGATTGTCGGCCTTATCAATATGCGATCCGCACAGAAATTACTTGGCAAGACCGTTGATCACTTCAACCGGGTAGACGATATCGGCACGACGGTTCTGAGCCCAGGCTTCTTCACTGTGTCCAAACGCAACCGGCTTTTCCTTACCGAAAGAAACCGCTTCGATATTGTCAGACGGCACGCCGAGAAGCTGCATGCGCTGCTTCACGGCTTCGGAGCGCTTCTGGCCGAGAGCAAGGTTGTATTCACGACCGCCGCGCTCGTCGGTATTGCCCTGGATAACAATTTTGACTTCGGGATGAGCCAACAGCCATTTGGCGTGGGCTTCAACATTGGCCAAATATTCAGGCTCAACATCATAAGAGTCAAAAGCAAAATACACAGAACGCTGTGAAAGAGCATTGGACGGATCGACGAACGGATTCGTAACAGCCTCAGTCTGCTGACCGGCCAACGTGCCTTCCTTGGCACTTTCATCCAAGGAAACGGAAGAACAACCGCTCAACAGAGCAGTCGCTGCTACAGCCGTAGCCAAAACTTTCCAAGAAAACGACATAAATCTCTCCTTTATGTGTCGTTACTATCGCGGACTTTTTTTCCGCTGATGAATAAAACTTTTTAATTAATAAATTACCGGACCCCAGCTAGGCTCGCGAATATCACCCTTTCCGCTGAGGCGAGTAGCCAAACGGCCATCTGTCGAAGCAGTCCCCAAAACACCGCGACCGTTTTCTTCCGTAGCATAGACAAGGAATCTTCCGTTCGGTGCAAACGAAGGACACTCGTCCTTGTCAGTCGTTGTCACCAGTGTTGTCTGTCCGGAACCAAGATCCATCATAGCAATACGGAAACGGCCTTCCGCTCGAGAAACAAACGTGAGATAACGCCCGTCAGGACTGATATCCGGACTGATGGCATAGCTGGAACCAAACGTTACACGTTCGGCATGTCCTCCTGAATCAAGCCCCTGACGATAGATCTGTGGCGAGCCGCCACGATCACTCACAAAGTACAGATATTTTCCGTCTTTGGAAAAAACAGGTTCCGTATCGATCCCATAGCTGCGAGTAAACCGACGCAGTCCCGTTCCATTGACGTTCATCAGGTAAATCTGCGTAAGTCCGTCACGGGACAGGGCAACGGCCAGCTTGGAGCCGTCCGGACTGAACGCCGGCGCAGAATTATTGCCACGGAATGTCGCAATGGCCTGACGAGAACCACTGGCCAGATCCTGCACATAGACAACAGCCTTTTTCATCCCGGCAAGCGCTTCAAAGCTCACGTATGCAATCCGACGACCGTCGGGAGCCCAAACCGGTGAAATAATCGGTTCACTCGATTTCAGTGCCACACGAGGATTGGCGCCGTCACAATCAGAAACAATCAGCTCATAATGCTGACGCGAAAGCTGTGATACATACAAAAGGCGGGAAGCAAAAATCGGACCTTCTCCCGTCAAACGGGAATAAATCTTATCGGCCATACGGTGAGCAGCCATGCGCAACCCACTCGTTCCTGCTGAAAAACTCAAAGATTCGAGAACATCACCAGTGACAACATCGTGCAGATAGCACCGGAGATCCCAAGTAGAGTCGTTCATTCTCTCAACGGTTCCCGTCACCAGAGCATTGGCTCCGGCACGTCCCCAATCCAGCAGATTTTCCGGCTTAATCAGACTTTCAGTTCCCGTTTCCGAAATCGGATTAATAAATCGAAACGCTCCGCTGCGGGCCAAATCCGCCTTCAAAACGGAAAAAACATCTTCCGGAACATCCTTGCTTCCGGCAAAAGGCTTCATGGCCAGGGGCATCTGATTGGCACCCACACCGACAATAGAAATTTGCAATTCAGCCAAAGCAGGCATAGCCGCAAGACTGCCAACGGCCAAACCAGCCCCAATAAGGGTACGGCGGGAGAAGTTGTAACTGTTCACGATCTCAATAATCCCCAAGTCGTTAAGGCGGATGAACACAGAAGGAACATCCGCCTCACAAACCGAAACTGCTCCTTGCAAGCAGCTTCGGTTCTTTTTTCCGATTAATGACGGAAGTGACGTTCGCCGGAGAAGACCATGGCAATACCACGTTCATCGGCAGCGGCAATCACTTCATCATCACGAATCGAGCCACCCGGCTGAATAACAGCCGTTGCGCCGGCATCAATCACAACGTCCAAACCGTCTCGGAACGGGAAGAACGCATCGGAGGCCACCACAGAACCTTCCAACGACAAACCGGCTTCTTCAGCCTTGATAGCAGCAATACGGGCAGAGTCTACGCGGCTCATCTGACCGGCACCGACACCAAGAGTCATACCACCCTTAACATAGACAATCGTATTGGACTTCACAAAGCGAGCGACATTCCAAGCAAACATCATATCCGCAATCTGTTCAGATGTCGGTTGACGCTTTGTAACGCAACGCAACGCTTCTTCTGCACAGAGCTGGGTATCAGGCGTCTGAACTAGAAGACCGGCACCGACACGCTTAAAGTCAAAATCGTTCTGAGCCTTGCCGAGAGCGACCGTCAGAAGGCGAAGATTCTTCTTGGCACCGAAGATTTCAAGAGCTTCTTCAGAGAAGGACGGAGCAATAATTACTTCGGCAAACTGCTGAGCCACATGCTGAGCACACTTGCCGGTCACCTCACGGTTAAAAGCAATGATGCCGCCAAAAGCCGACTTGGAATCAGTCAGGAATGCTTTGGCATAAGCTTCGGCAGAATCTTCACCGATAGCAACGCCACAAGGATTGGCGTGCTTGATAATGACACAGGCCGGTGCCTCAAACGAGCGGACACACTCCCAGGCAGCGTCACTGTCGGCAATATTGTTGTAGGAGAGTTCTTTCCCCTGAAGCTGTTCATAGCCAGCCAACAAGCCGGGAGCAACGCTCGTTTCACGGTAGAAAGCGGCTTCCTGGTGGGGATTTTCACCATAGCGCATATCCTGAACCTTCTCCCACTGACGGGTAAGCACCTGCGGGAAACGGGTACGTTCATTGTTTTCGTCAAGGGACGTCAGGTAATTGGTAATCATGCCGTCATAACGAGCAGTATGAGCAAACACCTTCTTGGCGAGTTCGAAACGGGTCTTGGCGCTGACTTCGCCTTCGGCCTTGATTTCAGCGATTACCGCAGCATAATCCGTCGGATTTACAATCACAGCAACCGACTCATGGTTCTTCGCGGCAGCACGGATCATCGTCGGGCCACCGATATCGATATTTTCGATAGCGTCTTCAAACGTGCAGTCGGGCTTAGCAATTGTCTGCTCAAACGGATACAGATTCACGCAAATAATATCGATCGGATCGATATTGTGTTCCTTGAGAGCGGCCATATGCTCGGCCACCGGACGACGAGCAAGAATACCGGCATGAATCTTCGGATTAAGCGTCTTGACACGACCGTCAAGCATTTCCGGGAACCCCGTGTAATCAGCGACTTCTTCGCAGGGAACATTTTCCTGAGTAAGAAGACGGGCCGTTCCGCCGGTACTGAGAATATGGTAACCGAGGGCAACGAGTTCGCGGGCGAAATCGACGACGCCGGTCTTGTCGGACACACTGATAAGTGCCTGTTTACGCATTTGCTATTTCCTTATGAATGCACTCATTGCAAAAGCCCGTGAGAGATGAGCTTTTTGCGCAGAGTATTTCGGTTAATACCAAGTAATTCTGCTGCTTTGCATTGGTTTTGATCACACATCTGCATCGCATAAATCAACAACGGACGCTCTACTGCGGTTATCACCAGGCTATAGAGCGGATGCGGCTGAGAACCGCCCAGTTGCGAAAAATACTGATCAAGCTGACGCACAACCGCCTGCTCAAGCGTATCGTGGCGTTTGGAAACCCATACTCCTTTTTTGGCGTCGGCATCTAAACGATCGCTTTCCATCATTTCACTGCGTCCTCATGCTCATCAGTCCGTTGACCGTACTGTCAAAAAATCAGTGATCAGTTCCGCCTGGCGGTCCGGGTTTGTCTCGGCATACAGAGCATGGAGTACCGTTTCACAGCCGGCAAAAGCACTCAGATAATGGCGCAAATGCTTGCGAAACGTCACACAGCCAGTTTCCCGACCGTAGTATGCGTAGTGCTTCTCCATATGCTCGAGAACAACCCGAGAACGCTCGAACACATCTGGTTTTTGCCATGGTCCGGAGAATCCAAGAGCCGCCGAGACTTCGCCAAAAATCCAAGGATTTCCAAAGGAGGCCCGTCCAATCATGACTCCGTCGGCTCCCGTTTCGGCCATCACACGCCGAGCTTTATCTCCGGAGTCGATGTCACCATTGGCGATCACCGGAATTGTCACCGAGTCCTTGACGCGTCGGATTGTGTCATATTCAGCCTGTCCCTTGAAAAGATCGGCTCGTGTACGGCCATGGACAGTCAACATAGCAATACCGAGAGACTCCGCCATGCGGGCAATCTCTACGGCATTGCGATGTTCACGATCCCATCCCGTACGAATTTTAAGCGTAACAGGAACCTCAACAGCGTCGACAACGGCTGTAAGAATACGTTCGATTAAACGCGGTTTTTTCATCAACGCGCTTCCGCACTCCGTCTGCAATACTTTCTTCGCAGGACATCCCATATTGAGATCAACCACCTGAGCCCCAGCAGTTACCGCATAGCGCGCCGCATCCGCCATCATGAGCGGATCCGCCCCAAGCAGCTGAACCACACGAAGCCCGGTTTCATGACGGTCTGCCCAACGTGTCGAGCTTTTTTTGGAATCACGAAACTGAGGCTGACAGGTTGTCATTTCTCCAACAGCATATCCCGCGCCAAGAGAACGGCAGATTTCCCGAAAAGGAAGATCTGTCATTCCGGCCATAGGAGCAACCATAACAGGAATGTCAATCGTGTAGGGACCCAATTGCATTGGGGATGTCTCTCCAAAAAACAAAAACGGCGACGATCCTCAAATCGTCGCCGACATTGTAAAGCCTCAGTGCAAAATAATTAGGCAAAGTCCCGTTTTTTTTTCAGTTCTTCACATAGTGCTTTTGAGCCATCTCCAATTCATGAGCATCGCCGACATTAAACCACCCCCCGGTGAAAATCTCCCCGGACACACGATCATTGTCGCAAGCCTTCCATAACCAGGGGAAAAGGCTGGCCCGTTCAGGCTTCAAACCTAAAAACAGCCCCTTTCTGTACACCCCGAAACTGGAAAAAGTGTAATCTCTGGATTCTCGCTTAACCAACATCTTCTCGTTAAGCGTCATGTCCCCGGATCGGTGGTAGACAGGATTCGGCACCAACACCAAGTGCGCATCCAATCCACGGCTAGCCAAGTCAAGTCCCCGACTTACCAGTCGACTGTATTCGAAATTTGTCAGGATATCTCCCGCCACAACCAGAAAGGCATCATCGTCATTTTCTGCCAGGAGTGGCAAAGCCCTGACAATTCCTCCCAACGTTTCCAAGGCCTCACAACTGGAGTTCCCCTCCACAGAGTAGCGAAGACGGACCCCCCACTGATTCCCATTTCCCAAAAACTGACGAATTAGAAGGCCACCATAGGCAACATTAACCACAATGTCGTCAATGCCCGCCTTTTTTAACGACAAGATCTGTCTCACAATCAGAGGAAGGCCACCGACCGGAACCAGAGGCTTTGGAATAATCTGCGTCAAAGGACGCATACGGCGGCCCTCTCCGGCCGCCAAAATCAGCGCACGCATGCGTCGGGAGTCCTTAGAAGGTGTATCCAACCGTCGTGTTGGACCCCTCAAGATTGTCAATCAGATGCTTCAGGGGCGAAAGCTGAATGTAGCGTTGGGACGCCTTGCGGAGATATTCAATAAAGCGCGGAGCGTCTTCCAGATAACGAGGCTTCCCATCACGGTAGTGCAAACGAGCAAAAATCCCCAATACTTTCAGGTGCCTCTGAACGCCCATAAATTCCAGATCCTGATAGAACACAGAATAATCCGAAGGAACCGGAATTCCCGCCTTTCTGGCTTTTTCCCAGTAACGAATCGTCGTATCCAGCACGAACGGTTCTCCCCAAGAAATAAAAGCATCTCGAAGCAGAGAAACAATATCGTAACTTACAGGACCGTAAAGAGCATCCTGAAAATCAAGGATTCCCGGAAGACCGTCACTGACCATCAGATTTCGAGGCATAAAGTCTCGGTGAACAAAAACAAGAGCTTCTCGGCAATTACGCTCAAGAATCGCGTTGACGGACATATCCCACCATTTTTTCTCTTCATCGGTCCAGGTTACTCCGCGATGACGTCCGACATACCACTCCGGAAAAAGATTCATTTCGCGTAGCAGAATGTTTCGATCATAAACCGGTAAAACGTGAGGACGGGAAATTTTCTGCCATTCAACCAAAGCCGTTGTAGCACGATCCATCATCTCCGCGGCATTTTGTTCATCAAGAACATCCAAGTATGTCTTCGTTCCCAAATCCGACAACAGCATAAAACGACGGGCATTGTCGACCTCGAAAATTTCCGGCGCACGAAGATGCGCTTCATTACGCATCATCGCATCGATTTTCTGAAAAGAAGCAAAACTTTCAGCGGAATCCGCCGATGCATTCATAACCACAAAAGTACGTCCGTCTTTAGCGGAAATCCGGAGATATTCCCGAAAGCCGGCATCGGCACTTGCCTTGGCCAGCGTCTCAAGATCAAGACCGTACTTGATAGCCATGCTTTCAAGCCAGGCGATAAGATCAACATTATCGGTAGCGAGCGGAGTGTTGGTGGTCATTTATCGATGTCCTAAACGGTTTGAATTTAAGGCGCTTCAAACGATTTTTTCCACGTGAAAACGATGACGCGCTTTATAATTGTTTAATTATCCTTGTCATTTTAAAGGCCTATTCAAAGGCTGTCACATTTCGTTTGCTTCATGACTTTACCGCGTACCCGAAAGATTTCGATCAGTGTGGCTCTTGCTTTGGCAGCCATTGCTCAGTCTTGTGTTGTCCATGCTACACAAACAGGACCGAAGCTCTCGCTTGATTCTGCAACAATGCTGTCTCCATCAAGCCTGCAGTCGGAATCGGAAGCCGCGAGTTTTGTTTCCGCAGATAGAATTGAGGGGAACCCGGAAGATCAGCTCGTCCTCTCCGGCAATGCCGAGATCCGTCGCGGAGGCAGTGTACTGCGTGGCGATCGCATTACCTATACGCAGGCAACGGACGAAGTCGAAGCCTCCGGCGATGCCCGTATTTCTCGGCAGGGTGCCAGCTTCTCCGGTCCCTCCATGCGCTTTCGACTGACCTCGAGAACCGGAGAAATGACGGATGCGGAGTATGAGTACGCTCCCCGCAACATTAGAGGATGCGCTAAAAACATTCGCTTTATTTCCGGCGACAAGACCACTCTTGAAGATGCCACCATTACCACCTGTAAGCGTGATGACGAAGACTGGTATCTCAAAATCAATTCTCTGGAAATTGACGAATACGATCAGATGGCAACCGGAACCGGAGCTTCTTTTCATTTTATGGGGATTCCCGTTATGGGACTCCCTTGGATCACATTCCCGATCAGCAATGAACGACGTTCCGGTTTTCTTACGCCGACTTACGGGATGAGTACTGGCCGTGGTGTCGACATATCCGTTCCGTACTACTTCAATATAGCCCCCAACTACGACATGACCCTGACCCCCCGTCTGATGACCAAACGCGGGGTGATGCTTGAAACTGAATCACGTTTTCTCTACAACGGTCTAACCGGTACGCTGAATTACGATTATCTGCCGGACGATGACGTTTTCAAGGATGATCGCTATAGCGTTCGCTATCTCGGCGACTACAGTCATGGCAAACTCAGCGCCCACATTGACTACAACAGAGTTTCGGATGACGAATATGTCTCCGACTTCTCCGGCAATGTCCGAGAATCGTCTGAGTCGGTCCTTCCGCAGGAATATTTCCTCCGCTATGACGAGAAGTTCTGGAACTTGTCTTTGAACGTCACCAAAAACCAGACCCTCGATGTTGAAGGTATCACTTACTACAAACCTTATGAGCGCGAACCTCAGATTCAGCTCAATTCTTTTGTTGGTGACTGGTACGGCTGGGAAATCGCAACGAATTTGGAAGCAACTAAGTTCACCAGTGCCACCCGCGTTGAAGGCAGTCGCTTCGTCATCGACCAATCCGTTTCATACCCCATCCGTGAAGCCGGTTGGTTCCTGGTGCCAAAAGCCGGCTTTCAGGGAACCTGGTACAACCTCGACAATCTTGACCGCTCTCATTACTCGGACAAAAATCCCAACCGTACTCTGCCGATTTTCAGTCTGGATGCCGGTCTGATGCTCGACCGTGACTCCAGTTGGTTTGGCCGCGATGCCTATCAGACATTGGAACCGCGACTTTTCTACGCTTACATCCCGTATCGCAACCAAGATGCGATTCCAATCTTTGATTCAACCATTGCGGATCTAAACTTTGCCACATTGTTTAGTGAAAACACGTTTTCCGGTTATGACCGTATCAGTGAAGCCAATCAACTCACTGTTGCGTTCACGACCCGCTACATCGACAAGCAATCAGGCGTTGAACTTTTCAGAGCCGCACTTGGTCAGCGTCAGTATTTTGACGACCAGCGCGTAGGCTTTCCGGACCTGAACAATTCGACTCACGCTTCACAGCTCGGACTTCGTGAAGGCGATAACCGAAGTGACCTGTTGGCCTCCGTCGGAGCGCGTCTGACCAGAACAGTAACAGCAAACGCCAATGCACAATACTCTTCCTCTGACAGCAAGTTTGTCAAAGTGAATACCGGTCTTCGCTGGCAACCGAAACCCTACTCCATTGTCGGGCTCTATTATCGCTACAACTACAGCAGTGAAACCGTCTCCAATGAGTATTACGACGACAACATCAAGCAGGTCGACCTTGCCGCCCAATGGCCGATCACGGATAGACTTTACACTCTGTTCCGCTATAACTACTCTCTGAAAAAGAGTAAACCGATCGAAATGATGGCGGGCGTTGAATATCTCCACGACTGCTGGACGTTGCGTTTTGTCACGCAGCGATACACCACCGCCTCCAACAGTGAAGAATCCAATTTCTTTTTACAACTCGAATTGAACGGCTTGGGTAGTATTGGTTCTAGCCCGCTCTCCGAGCTCAAACGCAATATCAAGGGATATCAGAGCGCAACGCAAGTCCCCAACCAGATTGGACAATACGACTACTATGAATAAGCTCAAGACTCTTGCAGTGCTGACGATGAGCATTGCCACTCTCGGTACGGCTTTTGCCGCTCCGGAAATTACAGCCGACACAGGAACCGAGGCAGTTCCCGTACGCATGGCTCTCGACCGTATCGTTGCCATTGTGAACAACGATGTCATCACGGAACGTGAACTACAAGAACGTACCCATGCGGTTGCCATCAACCTGCGCCGTCAAAACATTCAGCTTCCGGAGATGGATAAACTCCGTCAGCAGGTACTGGAACGACTGATCTCCGAAAAAACCATCATGCAACGCGCCCGGGAAACGGGGATTCGTGTGGATGACCAAATGGTCAACGCATCAATCGAACAGATCGCCCAGTCCAATAATCTTTCCGTCGATCAGCTCCGTCAACGCCTGATTGCCGACGGCATTTCCTTCAATACGTTCCGAGAAGAAATCCGTGATGAAATCATTACGCAACGTCTCAGAGAACGTGAGGTTGATTCCAAAATCGTCATTCCAGAAAGTGAAATCGATGCTTTTCTTGCCGAACAGGCTGGCTTTTCCACCAATGACACCACCGAATACCATCTCGCCCACATTCTCCTGCCCATAAAGGGCGATGCCGACATCACTGAGGAACTCGCCGAAGAAATTGCGGAAAAAGCCAGAGACGGCGAAGACTTTGCCAAACTGGCTGCTTCCTATTCGAAAGCCGACGATGCCATGCAAGGGGGAGATATCGGTTGGCTTAATACCCAAAACCTTCCCAATGAATTCCTGACGGCCATGAGTCGGGACACCCGTACTGGTACCGTTCACATTGCCAAAACCAACCAGGCTTGGCATGTTCTGAAAATTCTCGGACAGCGTGACGGCGTTCAGCATAAGCTGGCAGGAGGTCCGGTGAATCAGACACATGTCCGCCACATTCTGATGTTCGTCAGTGACATCACGCCTGAAGGAGAGGTTCTTCGTCGCCTCAACGACATCAAGCGCCGCATTGAATCCGGCGAAGCCGACTTCGCGACCATGGCCCGTCTGAACTCCGTTGATAACAGCGCCACACGCGGTGGCGATCTCGGCTGGATTCAGGCCGGTGATACACTTCCCGCCTTCGAAGATGCGATGAATCAGCTGAAACCGGGAGAAATCTCCGCCCCTGTCAAGACTCAGTACGGCTATCATCTGATCAAAGTTGAAGAACGCCGGTTGAACAAGGACGGAAACCCCCAACGGATGCGTCTTGCCGCTCGACAGGCTCTTCGTCAACGAAAAATGGCCGAAGCCGCATTCAACTGGCAACGTGAGCTTCGTGACCGAGCTTACGTTGAAATCCGTAGCCAAGAGGCTTATTAATGACATTGCCTGTTGCAATCACGACCGGAGAGCCGGCAGGGATCGGACCTGAAATTTCATTAAAAGCCGCTCTGGCAGTTAATGACCCTATCTGTCTGATCGGCTCTTCGGCCCTGCTCGAAGAGCGGGCGCGACACCTAGGCATCACGTGGCCCTTGCCGTCTCACGTGACGATTGAGAATATCGATCTACCCTCTCCATCCGTCCCGGGAAAACTGTCAACGGATAATGCTTCCTATGTTTTGGACATACTCAGACACGCCCATAACGGGACCGTTCAGGGGCGGTGGTCCGCTATTGTGACTGCACCGGTTCAAAAAAGTGTCATCATTGAGGCCGGATTTCCCTTTACCGGGCATACCGAATACTTTCAACAACTCTGCGGTGTACGGCGCGTGGTTATGATGCTCACCGCCAACCACACGGCAGATTGTATGAAAGTCGCTCTCGCCACTACCCATCTCCCAATCGCCGCTTTGTCGAATAACATTACAGGAACATTGCTTGACGAAGTCATTCGGACTCTCAACAATGCACTGCAGATTGACTACGGCATTAGTCATCCGTCGATTCTGATTACCGGTCTGAATCCGCATGCAGGAGAAAATGGCCATATCGGTCACGAGGAAATCGAAACCATCATTCCAGCGGTTGAACGGGCCCGTCAGGCCGGCATCAACATCACCGGACCGGTTCCCGCCGATACCGCATTTGTTCCAGGGCACTGGGATCGATACGATGCCGTTCTGTGCATGTACCATGATCAGGGACTTCCCGTCTTAAAACATGTCGGCTTTAACAACGGCGTTAACGTAACACTGGGGCTCCCGTATATTCGCACATCGGTTGATCACGGCACGGCATTGGATATCGCCGGCAAGGGAACAGCCAGTGTCGACAGTATGCTCTCCGCAATCAAACTCGCTCATTTTCTGTCAAAAAATCGTGAAACAAGAATGGCTTGAAGGGCATCATGCCCGCAAACGCTTCGGTCAGAACTTTCTTCATGACCGTCATTGGATTGAACGCATTGTCCGAGGAATCGACCCGAAACCCGGTGACGCACTCATTGAAATCGGACCGGGTCAGGCTGCCATTTCCAGGGAAATCATTGCCTTGGCCGGTCATGAAGCTGCCGTGGAAATCGACCGTGATCTGGCTGCTTTTCTGCGTGAGCAGTTCACACCCGACGAACTGACCCTCATTGAAGCCGACGCACTGAAACTGGATTGGTCGAGCGTATTGGACGGACGACGCCTGCGTGTTATCGGCAATCTGCCGTATAACATCTCTTCGCCGTTACTCTTTACTCTCATGAACATCGCCGATCGAGTCATCGACCAGCATTTCATGCTTCAGCGTGAAGTCGTTGACCGTATGGTCGCAGCCCCCGGAAGCAAAACATACGGACGTCTGAGCGTTATGCTTCAGTACCGTTACGTCATGCACAAACTGTTCGATGTCCCCCCCGGTGCTTTCGTTCCCCCGCCCAAAGTCACCTCATCCATCGTCCGAATGGTTCCCCGTCCTCGCGAAGAACTTGAACCGGTTAAAGCAGACATCTTTGCCAATGTCGTTGCTCTTGCTTTCCAGCAACGCCGCAAAACACTCAGAAACGCTCTGTCAACGATCATGACGGAAGCAGAAATCGAATCTGCCGGCGTCAATCCCGCCGCACGAGCTGAAACTCTGCCTGTCGAAGCGTATGTACGTCTGGCTCAGGCAATCGAACACCGCCCGCCAGCGTCTGACGCACTCTGATCCTATTACAGTCCCGGGAACATCTCCGATCTGATCTGTTTGATACGTCGTTCATGTTCCCGGTACAGGGGATCTATTTTCTCGACCTCCCTCCAAAAATTTTCCGAGTGGTTGGCTTCTCGTAAATGAGCCAACTCATGGGCAATCACATAATCAATCACCTCGTCTGAACACCCCACTAAACGCCAGGCCAGGTTAATGCTTTTCAGTCTTGGGTTGCAGGATCCCCAGCGTCCTCTGGCAGAGGACAGCCGCCAACAGGTGGCCTTTTGAGATACCTTCTTCTGTATCTGCTCAAATCTCTCTCCCAACACCCGTCTGGCCTCCAGACGTAGTAAGGTCCCTACCTCCTGACGAATCACCTTCGGACAAGCAGACTCGGAAACAGGAACTCTTAGTACCCACAGCGTTTCAGATAGCTGTCGCCAAGCCGCAGCCGTAGCATTGAGTTCTATACGCACCCGACCGCCACGAAAGGGAAAACTCAGCGGAAACGGTGAAGCGTCCGATATCGTTTTCTTCTTGTTCTGAAGCCACTCCCATTGATCAAATACAAATCGGTCAATCGTTGTCAGAGGCGCCCAAACCGGAGCCGTCACAACAACTTCATCATCCAACAACCGTAATGTCAGTCGTCTCGATTGGGCATGTCTCTTTAAACGATAAACGAGGGAGAATTTCTCCCCCTCGTCAGTCAGCCCTGTCAAATCTCTTTTGACCGGATGCTGTTCAATGATTTTCGCGCTCAATAACCTCGAGCTCATTCTCAATCCAGTTTTCTACTTCTACAGCAACATCCTGAGCAGAGCGTCCCTTTGTCTCAATTAGTGGACCGACACTGAAGGTTACAGTCCCGGGAAATTTGGCAATGCTGTTTTTCGGCCAACAGTGCCCCGCATTGTGCGTAATCGGCAAAATAGGCGTTCCGGTTTTTGTCGCAAAACGAGCCCCTCCGGTTTTATATCGCACCCGCTCTCCGGGAGGAACACGAGTGCCTTCCGGAAACAAACAAATCCACCAGCCCTGTGCTAGCTTTTTCGGTCCCTTCTCCATAAAGGATTCAAAGGCCGATCGGCCGCGTCCTCTGTCAACGGCCAACATATCCATCGCCCAAAGCACCCAGCCGAAGACAGGAATGTAATGCAACGATTGCTTGTACAAAAAACAAGCCGGAGCACTTAGATAAGCCCCCAACCAAAAAGGATCCAATGCAGACTGATGTTTGACCAAGACAACCGCGGCACTATCGCGTGCCGGCATATTTTCCATCCCTTTCATTCGTATGCGAATGCCGCAAACCACCTTCATCAGCCAGAGACAGAATTTTGCCCATGGACGACAGATTGCTTCATAACGTCCCTGTCCGGACATAAATGGCAGACTTAATAAAACCAGGAGCGCCAGAACAATGACACTCAATGCAAATAAAAAATAGAACAGCAGACCGCGAAGGGTGTACATCAACTTCATAATCGCTCTGAAAATAAAAAAAAGGATCCTCAACGAATAATACCGTTTCGGATCCTTTTTCTACGACCTTTTAGAGGACGTTTACATTACCCTGAAGATTACTTAGCTAAACGGGCAATTTCAGCCACACGGTTCATAACCGTATAGAGCGTCTTCAACAATGCCTGACGGTTGGCGCGAAGAGCAGGATCTTCAGCATTAACCATCACACCATCAAAGAAATTGTCGACCGGCTTACGGAGGGTTGCTACCAAACCAAGCATTTCGGTGTATTCACCGGCCTCAAAGTGTGCATTGGCCTTAGCTTCGATCTGTTCTAAAGCGGCAAAAAGGGTTTTTTCCGCATCTTCAACAAGCAAATCGGCCTTCACTTCGGAGGACACCTCGCCTTCGACCTTCTTCAGAATATTGCCAATACGTTTATTGGCTGCCGTCAAAGCTTCTGCCTCCGGCAAAGTCATAAAGGAGCGAACAGCAGCCAGACGTTTAGTCAACTCATTGAGTCGGCTCGGATTCAGAGCCAAAACTGCATCGACTTCCAAGGTGGTATAACCGGAATCACGCAGCATGACACGCAGGCGATCCATGAAGAAACTACGCAGCTCAGCACGATGATCCTGCACCCCCGGTACAGTTTTTTCTACGTCCCAGGCTGCATCAATCAACGTTCCGAGCGATACCGGCAAGTCCTTTTCGATCAACATACGAAGAACGCCAAGAGCATGACGGCGCAAGGCAAACGGATCCTTTTCGCCAGTCGGCATTTGTCCGATACCGAACAGACCGGCAAGCGTTTCCATCTTATCGGCAAGAGCTACGGCAAGACTGACCGGAGTGGACGGAAGGGCATCGCCGGCATAACGGGGCTGATAGTGCTCACGAATAGCGAGAGCAACATCCGCATCTTCCTTGTCGTGGTTTGCGTAATACTCACCCATAATCCCCTGAAGCTCAGGGAATTCACCAACCATCAGCGTACGAAGATCAGCCTTTGAAAGCATCGCGGCACGTTCCGCCTTCTCCGCATCGGCACCAATCAGGGATGCAAAATGCGAAGCCATTTCTTTCACGCGAAGCATACGCTCAGCCTGGGAACCCAACTTGTTGTGATAAACAACATGCTTCAGGCCATCCACACGGCTTTCAAGGGTTTCATGACGGTCCTGATCATAGAAGAACTTGGCATCGGCCAGACGGGCACGAACAACACGAGCATTACCGGCAGAGATAGCAGCTCCGCCGTCCTTTGCTTCGAGCTGAGAAACCAAAAGGAAACGGTTCATCAGTTTGCCCTCTGCATTGCGCAGAGCAAAATAACGCTGATTCAGCTGCATCGTGAGAATCAGACATTCTTCGGGAACAGCAAGGAATTCCTCTTCAAACTGACTGTCGTAAATCACCGGCCATTCCGTCAAGGCGGACACTTCGTCCAACAGATCTTCCGGCATGATCACCGTTCCGCCGATTTCAGTTGCACGGGCATTCAGAAGCTGACGGATCATTTCACGACGTTCGTCAAAGCGAGGCATGACCCGATTGGCCTTGAGCGTACTTTCGTAGCTATCGGCACTGGCAACAGAAACGGGTTCCGTTGTATGGAAACGATGTCCCATGGTGATACGGTCGGCATCAAGACCAAACAGCTTGACGGCCACAATATCGGCACCGTACAGAGCCGTCACGTGCTTAACAGGGCGTACGAACTCAACGGTGGAGACACCATCGGCGAGCTGATAGCTCATCACTTTGGGAATCGGCAAGCCTTTAACCGCGGCATTCAAAGCCTGCTGAAGTCCTTCAGCAAGAGCAACCCCGGCTCGAACACCTTCAAAGACAAGCTGTTCATTTTTACCATCATGCACACGCTTGAGATCTTCCACGGCACAGTCAATGCCGAGATTCTTCATTTTCTTTTCCAGAGCCGGAGTGGCAGAACCATCGGCCGTAAGCCCTACGTGCACAGGTACCAACTTCTGGGAAAAAGCCTCATCCGGGCTCTTGGCAAGGACATCGGTCAGATGCACGGCCAAACGGCGCGGAGCACCAAAAACAGTCTTCACACTGTCGGTCGTCAAAAAACCGTGCGTACGGAGATAAGATTCCACTCCGTCAGCAAAGGCTACGGAAAGTTTTTCAAGTGCCTTCGGCGGCAGTTCTTCAGTCTGAAGTTCAACGAGCAAATTCGTCATTTTCTTTCTTTTCCTCCACTCGGCTACTTAGGCAACGGGCTTCTTGAGCATCGGGAATCCGAGACGTTCGCGAGAGTCATAGTAGCTCTGAGCAACGGAACGGGAAATATTGCGGATACGGGCAATATAGGCGGCACGTTCGGTAACGGAGATGGCACCATGCGCATCGAGGAGATTGAACGTATGTCCGGCCTTCAGAACCATTTCGTAAGCGGGCAATGCCAAATTCAGATCCATCAATCGCTTGGCTTCGCTTTCAAAGTAATCAAACTGCACAAGAAGCTTTTCGCAGTCACTGGCTTCAAAGTTGTACTTCGACTGTTCGACTTCGTTCTGGTGGAAGACATCACCATAAGTGAGCTTGCGTTCCGTCCCGTCAGGATCAGTCCACGTCGTGTAAACCAGATCAAAAACGTTATCGCAATTCTGCAGATACATGGTCAGGCGTTCAAGACCGTAGGTAATTTCACCGGTGATCGGCTTGCATTCAAGACCGCCAACCTGCTGGAAATAGGTGAACTGTGTCACTTCCATACCGTTCATCCAAATTTCCCAACCAAGCCCCCAGGCACCAAGCGTCGGATTTTCCCAGTTATCTTCAACAAATCGGATGTCGTTGACTTCCGTATCAATGCCGAGAGCACGGAGAGAACCAAGATACAAATCGACGATATTGGTCGGAGCCGGCTTAAGAACAACCTGATACTGATGGTGCTGATGAAGACGGTTCGGATTTTCGCCGTAACGGGCGTCCTTTGGACGACGGGAAGGCTGAACATAGGCAGCACGCCACGGTTCCGGACCGAGAGCGCGCAAAAAGGTGGCCGTATGAGAAGTACCAGCACCAACCTCCAAATCAATCGGCTGCAACAAGGCGCAACCCTGACGATTCCAATATTCCTGCAGGCGCAGGATTACTTCTTGAAAGGTAATCATTCTCTATGCCGCCGAAAAACCTCGGCGCCTGTTGTTCGTGAAAAATCGGGTGTTTCTCGTAGAGTTCCGCAAAGTACCCATACGAAAAGTCAAATTTCTATTATATGCTTTGTAAAAGAGAATCTTCTCTTACTGGCGCTTGCGACAGCCAAAAAACGACAGTATTAAGAGTAAACCCGTAGAAATCAGCGCCAGCCAGTCACCAAATTTCACATAGGGAGTCGGAGCGCCCACAGCGCCGCAAAGCTGAATAGTCTCAGAATCCGGTCCCGTATTACTCAGCACGGTCACGAGTTGTCCTTTTGAATTAACAACCGCACTAAGCCCCGTGTTATTCACCTGAATCAGAGGACGCGCAATCTCTAAGGCTCTCATACGACTCATATCCAGATGCTGTCCGATAATCGCTGAAGAAAACCAGCCCAGATTCGCCGTAACCACCAGCACATTCGGCAAATTTTGAGAAGAATATACTCTCGACAAACTGCCATACAGATTTTCATAACAGATCAGAACACCGATCGATACTCCGTCGAGTTGCATCAATGGCTGACTCAGAGCTCCCGAGGTCAGGTCACTCATCGGAATACCAAGTAAATCGACAAACCAACGAGCACCAACCGGTACAAACTCCCCGAAAGGAACCAGATACCGCTTATCTAAGCCATACTCGATCCCCTGATCGGAAAAAAGGAATTCCGTATTAAAAACACTCTCGCCCTCACGCCGAAAGCCATTGAACAGCACCGGAGAATCAGACCGCTTCTGCAAGGCGATCAGCTCCTCTACACTGTCGGGATGCAACCGCTCAATCAGAGAATTCACTACACCTTCCGGTGTCACGGTTAAACGAGGACCTTCGGTTTTCCACTCCCCGTCTGCCAAGGGAAGCAACTGTCGAATGCGCTCAGCCGGATTAACTCTTGCCCAGGCATCGACAACCGGCAAATTTGGCTGAATCATTCGCACTTCAAGCTGTGCTCCGGGGCTTGACCATTCAACCGCGTGAACACCATAGCCAGCAAGCACGACCCCGATCAACCCAAGCAATTCCGGCATTCCGCGTCTGCTCCGGAGGAATCGTATTATCAGAGAAGCAGCCAGCCCCGCGGAGAGGAAAAAAATAAGATTTACACCGTGAACCCCGCCAATCGCCGCCAAAGATGCCAAAGGAGTCTCCAGTAACGCATAGGCAGGTGTCAGCCAGCCAAAATTTAGGAGCCAATTGCCCCTCACCCCCTCCGCCAACACCAGCAACCCGGCGAAAAAGAACGGGAATCCCGCTCTTTGGCGAAGAATTCTTTTAGAGAGAGCTCCGGCAACCGCCGGAAACAGGGAAAGCACGGCGGATAAAAGCAACAACCCCAGCAAAGCCACGATCCACGGCAGTCTTCCGTGTTCGGTCATTGAGTTCATCACCCACGACAGACCAATTGAAAACCACCCGAGACCAAAACAAAAAGACAGGAGAGCCGCATCCTTCACACGTCTGAGCAACCATAGCGAAATAAATAACACGACTAAAGCGCCGTATGCCACGTATGCATGAGAAAAGGGGGAGAATCCCATTGCAAAAATCCCCCCCAATCCTGCCGGAAACAGAGTCAGAAACAAGGTATGTTTCCACGCCTCCCGCTTTATCATCGGCCGCCCTCAGTCCAGCTTTTCCACACCAAGCAATCTGACCTGGCGTTCATCCGCTTTAAGAATACGGAATCGAAATCCTTTTTCAACAATCGTTTCTCCCTGCAGAGGAACATGCTCGAAACGATCCGTTACCAAACCTCCAATCGTATCGCAATACATATCCTCCAGATCACAGGAGAAGAACTCATTAAATTGCTCAATTGGTGTAATCGCTCTGACTCTCCATTTCCCGGGACTGTCGACCTGAATATTGTGAACATTCTCATCATGGTCAAACTCGTCTGCGATATCTCCGACGATTTGCTCCAGAACATCTTCAATCGTGATGAGACCGGACATACTACCGAACTCATCAATAACCAGAGCCATATGATTGCGCGTGGCTTTAAAGTCCCTTAACAACACATTTATCGGTTGCGTCTCGGGAATATACCGTGCAGGACGAATAAGCTTTCGAGGATCTACAGACGGATCAATCAAAATCTGCAGAAGATCTTTTGCGTGGAGAATTCCGAGAATATTATCCAAATCTCCTTCTACGGCCGGGAAACGGGAGTGCCCGGAAGCGATCAGTGCCTTCAGCCAAACCTCCCGAGGTTCGGACAAGTCGACAGCATGAATTTGCGCACGCGGCACCATCAGATCATCTGCACGGATTTCCGAAACCTCTAACGCCCCCTCAATCATTGAAAGGGTTTCATCGTCAAGAATATTGGCAACACGGGCTTCACGAATCGTTTCAAGCAGCCCGGCACGGTCGGTGACCTCTTCCTCATGAAAAACGGAGGTCAGTCTGTCAAAAAAATTTCGAGTTTTGTTCGAACTCGGAGGCTCAGTAGAAGTGGTCATAACACCTTTTTAAACGACAAAGAATTCCCGACATGATAATTGAAGCTCCCCTGTCTGAAAATAGAGAATTCCCTATAACTCACAGCACCCCATCCACGCAACGCCAGGTACAACGGACGGAGACCGATTGGCCTCATCGCTTTGACGATTCGGTTACCACGAGACTCCGTCACAGCTGTCGTTATATCAATCGTGAACCATTCCGATGCGATCGCTATAAGGATTCGGGAATTTCAAACTCATCATAATTTCTGTTTCCCTGGCTTCCATCATCTCGGCTTCCTCTTCATTCAGATGATCATAACCATGTGCATGAAGAACCGAATGAATCAGTAGATGGGCCAGATGATGTCTGAATTCCTTATTCTGCTCCTTCGCCTGTCGCTCCAAGACAGGTACACAAATCACAACATCAGCCATCACCACCGGATCTTTTGCGTAGTCAAAGGTCAGAACATTGGTCGCATAGTCCTTATGGCGATATGTCTTGTTGAGTTCTCTTCCCTCTTCTTCCTCAACAAAACGGACAGTGATTTCGGTATCTTTCTCGATTGCCTTCTGCATCCAGCGCTGCATGGTTCGCTTCGCCGGAAGTTGAGGGAATCTGCACATATTCTGAGTACTAAGAAAAAGTTCTGCCATATCTGTTACTCCTTTCGCTCCGACACACGGCTTTTCTCCTCACGAGCAGCCGCTGCTTCATAAGCATCAACTATGCGCGCTACCAACGGATGTCGCACAACATCTTTCGAATTAAACCGAGTGATGGAAATACCGCGAACTCCTTCCAAAATACTCAGAGCATGCTTTAGACCGCTGGGAACTCCCTTGGGAAGGTCAATCTGAGTGATGTCTCCCGTCACAACAGCCCTAGAACCGAAACCGATTCGAGTTAGAAACATCTTCATCTGTTCCGGCGTTGTATTCTGGGCCTCGTCGAGGATGACAAAAGCATTATTCAAGGTACGCCCTCGCATATAGGCAAGCGGAGCTACTTCAATCGACTGCCGCTCCATCAAACGCTGGGATTTTTCAAACCCCATCAGATCAAACAAAGCATCATATAGAGGACGGAGATACGGATCGACCTTTTGTGTCAGATCCCCCGGCAAAAAACCCAGACGCTCCCCTGCCTCAACAGCAGGACGGGTCAACACAATACGTTCTACGGTTCCCCTTTCAAATGCATCAACTGCTGCCGCAACGGCAAGAAATGTCTTACCAGTCCCCGCCGGACCCACACCAAAATTAATATCGTGCCCGGTAATCGCTTTTAGATAGACGCGCTGATTGGGTGTTCTCCCCTGCAAATCCCGCCGTCGCGTTTTCAGCTCCACATCCGAAACGTCGCCGTCAGTACGGCGACCGCTCCGGTACTCGTCATCATGCCCAACAAAATGCCACTGAATATCGTCAACGTTCAGCGTTTCACCGGAGAGTTTCACTCGTGTCAGCAAAGTAGACAGCGCCGTCACGGTTCTCTGTGCGGCATCACGCTCGCCAGTAACACTGAACACATCCCCGCGTCGCTGAATACGCACTCCGACAATCGTCTCTATCTGTCGAAGATTTTCATCCAACGGACCACAAAGCGCGGCAAGATCAGCATTACCGGCATCCGCAGAAAAACGCAACGTTTCCTGCGGTGAAACGTCTGTGATAGTGTTTTTTTGAGTCATGTCATTCCATTAAAGAAGTTCACCGCCAAGGGAGTGAGGAAAAACTTCAGTCACTTTAACACGCACCATCGTATTAATGAGTGAGTCAGGACCGACAAAATTCACAATACGGTTATTATCCGTTCGGGCCATCAGCATTCCTTCTCCTCTGCGCGCATGCCCAAGAACCATTACTCGTTGTTCGGTTCCGAGCATCGTCCGGCTGATTTCTTCGGCATAGGAATCAATCAACTCCTGCAACTTCTGCAATCTGGCCAATTTAACACGGTGAGGTGTATTATCCGGCATACGAGCCGCTGGCGTCCCGGGGCGCGGACTGAATATAAAAGAGAAACTGGCATCAAAATGAATATCCCGAATCAGCTGCATCGTTTCTTCAAAGTCTTCTTCCGTTTCTCCTGGGAAGCCCACGATGATATCGGTAGCGATCGAAATATCAGGACGAACTTCACGAAGACGTCGGCAAATTTCACGATATTCCTCTGCGGTATAGCCACGCTTCATGGCGGCCAACACACGATCCGAACCGGCCTGAACCGGCAAATGGACATGATTCACCAGCTTGTGATTCCTGGCGTAACAGTCAATTATGCGTTGCGAAAACTCTCTCGGATGACTCGTCGTATATCGAATACGTTCGATACCGTCAATCTCACCAACATAATCAAGAAGCAAAGCAAAGTCAGCCAAATTCCCATCCGGCATGGCTCCCTGATACGCATTGACATTCTGTCCCAAAAGCGTTACTTCCTTAACCCCCTGATCTGCCAGTTGAGCCACTTCCATCAGGACATCGACCAACGGGCGAGAGATTTCCTCACCTCGGGTATAGGGCACAACGCAGTAAGAACAATACTTCGAGCAACCTTCCATAATGGAGACAAATGCACAGGCCCCCTCCGTTTTTGGAGCAGGCAGGTGATCGAACTTCTCAATTTCCGGAAACGTTACATCAATCTGGGATCGTCCCGTTTTCTCACGCAACTGAAGCATTTCGGGAAGACGGTGATAGGTTTGAGGACCAAACACCACATCCACAAAAGGCGCACGTTTCAGGACATTTTCTCCTTCGAGACTGGCGACGCACCCTCCCACTGCAATACGCATGTGCGGACGGAGTTTTTTGACTTCACGGATACGACCGAGATCTGAATACGTTTTTTCATGTGCCTTCTCTCTGATTGCACAGGTATTCACGACAACCAAATCGGCTTCTTCCAGGTTGTCGGTCTTCTCATATCCCATTTCGGTTTGAAGGAGATCCGTAATACGGCGACTGTCGTAATCGTTCATCTGGCAGCCAAAGCTGCGTAAGTAAAGTTTTTTCGCTTGCACGGTTTAGATCCGGTGACGAGAGTTAATCGGTATGGCACTCCTTCCGGAATACCCATCGAAAAAAAGCCCCGACTTCCTTGTGAAGACGGGGCTTTTTGAATTCTGGTGGCGCATCACGGATTCGAACCGCGGACACAAGGATTATGATTCCTCTGCTCTAACCGACTGAGCTAATGCGCCGTTGAGGATGTGAATTATGAAGCATCAAGCTTATCCCGTCAAGATGCGTTTACATTTTTTTACATATGCGTAAGTTACCAAAGATTCCAGAAATGATGCGTCGGTCCATGCCCTGATCCAACCGACAAACGATCCGCTGCGGCGATTGCCCCTGTCAGATAATCTTTTGCTCTCCGACAGGCTTCCGGTACATCCGACGACTGCGGCAACAAAGCGGCAATGGCAGAAGATAGAGTACAGCCGGTTCCGTGTGTATTTTTGGTCTGGATACGAGGAGCAGAATAAGGCACACGCAGTATTCCGTTCAGCAAAAGATCGTATGCATATTCCCCTTCAAGATGACCGCCCTTGAGATAGACCCAGGCATCCCGGTTTTTCATCATCTTCCAGAGGTCCTGTGCAACTGACGGAAAATCCTCTTCCTCGATAACCCCCGGCTTCCCTAGAAGAGCCAGAGCCTCCGGAAGGTTCGGAGTCAACACGGTTGAAAGCGGAAGAAGATATTCAATCAACGCCGAAACAGCCTCTTCCTGCAACAGTCTGTCTCCACTCTTAGCGACCATCACTGGATCCAAAACCACAAAAGGCGGTTTTCTTTCCTTCAACACGGCAGCCACCGTCCGAATGAGTTCGGCGTTATCCAGCATCCCGATTTTGACAGCGTCGATACGGACATCATCAAACAGCGTATCCAATTGCTGACGAACAAAGTCGGGATGAACCGGTAAAACTCCGGTCACTCCCCGTGTATTCTGAGCTGTCAGGGCCGTCACAACCCCCGTTCCAAACGCACCGTTGGCGCTGAAAGTTTTGATATCGGCAAAAACACCGGCGCCACCGGAAGGATCAACCCCGGCAATACTTAAGACGTTAGGGATGCGATTTTCTGAGCTTTCTGCCATAAAACCTCCAGCGTTTTCATCATCTTCTGCGTTGCACCCGCATAATTCTGAGAAAAGTCCAATGCCGCATGGGCAGCTTCAACCCGCGATCTGGGATCGTCAAGCCAACGCTCAAACTGCATCAACGCTTCCTCTGGACGGTTTACCTGAACCATCGCCCCGGCAACCAGCCCGTCTCGAATTATCTTCTCAAAATTAAACGTCGAGGGACCGACAACAATAGGACTCCCGGCCAGAGCCGGCTCGATGACATTTTGAGAGCCGAACGGCTCAAAGGACCCTCCCATAGCAACCATATCGGAGAGGGCACAGTAAAAACTCATTTCTCCCATGCTGTCCCCAAGAACAACTTCCGTTCCTTCTGGGATATCTTCCGCATCTCGCAACTCCGAACGGCGACAAACTTGAAAACCGGCGTCTTTCAATATATTAAAGACTTCTTCAAACCGTTCCGGATGACGAGGAACCATCCAAATACTGGCGCGTTTCGTAATTTCACGATGGTTAATCAGAGCCTGAGTGAACTGAACTTCCTCACCAACTCGCGTTGACGCAAACAAAATCACGGGACGCCCTATCTTCGCCTTCCAGTTTTTCGCGGAAGCAATCTGAGAAACATTCGGACGAATATCAAACTTGACACTGCCGCAGACAGAAATATTCCGTCCGCCCAAACTTTCAAGACGTCGCTTATCCTCTTCGCTCTGCGCCAAAATTGCGGAGAAACTCCCGAAGGCGGGACGCATCAAATCGATGGCTTTAGCCGCTTGAGCACGGGATTTCTCACTTTCCCGAGCATTGGCAAGTACCATCGGAATACCGAGACGTTTAGCCTCTTCCATCACATTAGGCCAGACTTCCGTCTCCATAATGACGCCGATCGTCGGACGGGTTTGACGGAAAAATTTCTCAACCGCATAGGGTGCGTCATACGGCAAATAACACTGATGAATTCGATCGGGTGCAAGCGCAACCAGCTTTTCTCCCGTTTCACGTCCGGTCGGTGTCATATGAGTCAGCAAAATATCGCATTCCGGCCAACAATTGAGCATAGCTTCCACAAGCGGGCGAGCAGCGTTGGTTTCGCCAACGCTCACGGCATGAATCCAGACTCTCGGACGATCCGTTTTTAACGGAAACGTTCCCCAAGCAAATCGCTCATCCCAAAATTGACGATAAGCGGGCTGACGGCGAGAACGCCACATCAGATACAGACTTGCCAATGGCAACGCGACCACACTGATCGCTCGATACATACGCGGAGTAATCTTCACAATTATTTCCCTGTCACGACATTCAGAGCCCGCCAAATCTCTTCGGCACTCGGGCATTGTCCAATGCCGCCAAGCGACAGCACGGGGCCGTCGCCGATCAGCTTCAAAGTTTCAGTTGGCGTTGAAACAAAGATCCCGACACTGGGACGACCAAGCGCGGCCCCCAGATGAGCCAGCCCGGTATCCACACCGATTACCGCCTCAGCCCGAGACAGAGTAGCAGCTGTTTCTGCCAGACCGGTCCGAGGAGCAACAATTGCCATGGGAATGCGCTGACACAAACGTTCCACACGCTGACGCTCGGTTTCATTCCCCCAGAAAAGAACACTCTTCCAGCCCTTTTCAGATAAAAGTCTCCGTCCGATCTTCACCCAGTCATCCTCTGGCCAGAGTTTTTCATCACGGCTCGTATTGACCGCCAACGCAGCGTACGGATCTTCAAGATCAAGGGAAGGCTTAGCCTTGGCTTCAAGGGCAAAAATTGGTCGCTCTTCATCAATACTGTATTGAAGCGCCTGAGCCGCGGCCATGCGATACCGCCGCACTGCACCGAGAGATTCGGGCAATTCCAGTTTGTTGGCATATGCCAGTGTCGCCAGCGGCTCACGAGCCGTTCCCCAGGTATAACCTGTCGCAGGAACACCGCACCAATGCGCCACCAATCCTGATCTGATCAAGCCCTGAATATCCAGAACAAGATCATATCGTTCAGCTTTCAACGCCTGTTTCAAATGATGAATTTCACTGCGTACGGAATCCGAAAAAATAGACTTCCGCCAGCGACGGAAGGCTGTAACGTGAACCTTCGAAACCGAAGGTGCTAATGTCGGAATATCCTTAAAACTTTCTTCAGCAACCCAGTGTAACTCAGCGTCAGGAAAGGCTACCCGAATATCGTGGGCCACCGGCAACGCGTGAATAATATCCCCCATTGAAGAGGTTTTGATGATCAAAATCTTCATCGGGTATTTTCTTCCATCAAAGCACGTACAGGATCCATTCCGCACTCTGCGCGACGGCTCAAGCGCTTCCCCAGTTCAACACCGGGCTGATCAAACGGGTTGATCCCCAACAGCGTTCCTAGCATAGTCGTTTTATGCTCATACATCGCCATAAGGGCCCCCAAACGACGAGGCGTGATCGCATCGACCACAATGGCCGTCACCGCATTGAAATAACCGCCAGCCTCTTCCCTCATAACCAGTGCTTCAGCCTGAGCACGAGCATTTGCCAACAACACACGATAATGCCCTGCATATCGATGCCCCGGCATTTCACTCCAAAGAATATCGATGGAGGTATTGCCTGTTCCTTCTCTCAGCCACTGGTAAAAGCTATGCTGACCCTCATTACCGTTCGAACCCCAAATTTCCAAGCCTGTCGGCTCCTCTAGCAAACGTCCCCGAGAATCATGAATTTTGCCAAGAGATTCCATTTCCAACTGTTGCAACCAGGGCACCAACGCTCTCAGTCGCTCATCATACGGAAGCATGCAGTGTGAGGAAATGTGAAGACGTCTCGCATTCCAGTAGGCGAACAAAGCCAAGTGGGCCGGTAAATTAGCTTCGACCGGCGCCGTCGCCGTATGGCGATCCATTTCAGCGGCCCCCTGAAGAAACTCGGAAAAAGTCTCCGGACCCAATGCTATGGCCACCGGTAGTCCAACGGCTCCCCAAACGGAAAAACGCCCTCCCACCCAGTTCCAGAGCGGGAACAGATTCTCTTCAGGCAAGCACATCTGATGAATGGCTTCCGCATTGGCAGACACCACCACCATGTGACGCGCACGATCAGCGCCGACAATACCGGCATTTAAGAACCACTGATCCACTGCAGCGGCATTAACCTGCGTTTCACGCGTAGAGAAACTCTTTGAACTGATCACTGCCAAGGTCGTCAAGGGATTGCAGCTGTCCAAAATACGTTCCAGCAATATCCCGTCGACGGAAGACAGAAAATGCACGCGAATTTTCTGATTGGACGAACGAAGTGCGTGATAAACGGCATGAGGTCCCTTTTCCGATCCTCCAATTCCAACGTTAATCACATCAGTAATACGTTCGCCGCGACATCCCCGCCAGATTCCTTCTCGAACTTGACGGGCAAAATCAAGCATACGCTTGCGACCTTCCCTCACCTGCTCAATCATGGGGGCATCAGCCGACTGCGAACGTAAGGACGTGTGTAACGCTGCACGTCCTTCCGTCACATTGACACACTTTCCGGCCACCATATCTCGGAAGTCCTCGAGAACTCTCTTTTCGCGAGCCATAGCGTACAGATCGGAAAGAGCTCCTGATGTCAAACGCTGTCTGGAAAAGTCCAAACGAATTCCACAGGCCGTCACTGAACTGAGGGCCTGGGTATCGTCACGAAGAAAAGGCAGAGTGGCCGTCTTCGATTGAGTCATGGTTTTATCCGTTAAAAAGGAAGCTGAAGGGAGGGGTCTACGGCCAACAATGCCTGACCGAAGGAGCGCTTAATTCGCTCGAGAGCTTCTGGCGTATCACCTTCAAGGCGCAAAACAAGTACCGGCGTTGTATTCGATGAACGGACCAAAGCAAAACCATCGTTCCATTCAACGCGAACTCCGTCAATTGTGATCACATTAACAGCATCATCGAACTTGGCCTCACGCTGCATTTTTTCCACAAACACCTTGTTTTCGCCTTCTGACATCTGAATTTGCAACTCCGGCGTATTTACCGCTGTCGGCAATGCTTCGAGCGTCGCAGACGGATCCGCGTCACGCGAGAGAATTTCAAGAATACGAGCCCCCGCATAGACCCCGTCATCAAACCCCGGCCATCGACCATCATTAAAAAACAGATGCCCGGACATTTCTCCCGCGAAAGGCGCTTTTGTTTCCCTCAGACACGCCTTAACAAGGGAATGCCCTGTTCGACTGATTGTCGGACGACCGCCGCATGATTCGATCCACGTTACCAATTTGCGGGTACATTTCACGTCGTAAACAATGCGTTCACCCGGATGAGCTGCAAGAATATCTTTGGCAAACAGCATCATCTGGCGATCCGGATAAATAATCTGTCCGGACTGTGTCACAACTCCCAAACGGTCCCCGTCTCCGTCAAATGCCAGTCCCAACTCACAATTTTCCCGAGCAACCGCCGTGATCAGATCCTGTAAATTCGCAGGCTTTGAGGGATCCGGATGATGATTCGGAAAATGTCCGTCAATTTCGGTAAACAGCTCAACTACTTCACAGCCTAAAGCCCGGAACAATTTTGTTGCCGTGGGCCCTGCCACACCGTTACCTCCGTCCACAGCAATTCTCATCGAACGGCTGAGCTTTACATCACCAAGTATTTTCTGAATGTAAGCATCGAGAATATTTTCCACGCGAACACTGCCCGGCTTTTCAGCCTCAATCCAGTTCTGAGTTTCAATACGCTCACGGATATTCTGAATCTGCTCGGCAAACAGTGTAATCCCCCCCAGCATCATCTTCAGACCGTTGTAATCAGCCGGATTATGAGAACCCGTTACTGCGACGCCCGTTCCATTATTAAAATGAACCGTTGCGAAATAAAGAACTGGCGTCGGCACCATCCCGATATCAATAACATTTGTCCCCGTGGACGCAATACCCTCAATCAAAGCCGCAGAAAGACGGGCACCAGAGAGACGACCGTCACGTCCGACACAAAAATCACGAATACCGGCCTCTACCGCCATAGATCCGAGAACTCGCCCGACCCGACGAACAACATCCTCTGTCAGCGTCTTGTCTACGATACCTCGAATGTCATAAGCCTTAAAAATGGAAGGATCCAGTTCCATAAAAATCTCCCGTCGTTCTTTGGCCAAAACATGCTCTCAAACGCAATGAACATCTTTGCGCATAATTTGTATATTTTAACCAATTCAGAATTAGAACCAAAAAAGCGCGGGAAAATCGAGTTCGCCACTTCTTGTATGAAAGCCGTTGTAAGGATGCAAAAATCCCCGACAGAATATTGCTAAAATTTCTCTACTTTCAGGCACCGTAACCGCCCCCTGTCGACGGTCAATGCTAAAGCTGTTTTAAAAATACATTATGGATAAAAAAATCATCCGCGCTGCCCGGGTTTTGGTCTCGGGCGATGCCATGCTGGATCGCTATTGGTTTGGCGACGCCGAACGCATTTCTCCCGAGGCACCCGTTCCCGTCGTTCGTGTCGTCAGTGCTGAAGAACGACTCGGCGGCGCCGCCAATGTTGCTGTCAACATTGCCAGCCTCGGCGCGCGCTCGTCCCTATTGTCCGTCGTCGGCAATGACGAAGCCGGTCGCACTATCGAATCCTTGGCACGAAATGCCGGGATCGATCCTTATCTGCAGTTTGACCAGCATCTGGCGACAACCGTTAAGCTTCGCGTCGTTGCCAGACATCAGCAAATGCTTCGGTGCGATTTTGAAGCACTCCCCGCACAGGAAGCTTTGGCCAAACATTTGGACGTGTTCAAAGAACTTCTCTCCCAAAACGATGCACTTGTTTTGTCCGATTACGGCAAGGGAGGTTTGTCACACATTGTTCAAATGATTTCAATGGCCAGAGAAGCAGAAGTACCCTCATTGATCGACCCCAAGGGAGATGATTACAGTCGCTACAAAGGCGCAACCATCCTTACGCCAAACAGAGCTGAATTGCGACAGGTCGTCGGAGCATGGTATAGCGAAGAGGACCTGCTTACCCGTGCCCAAAATTTACGGCAGGAGCTGAGCTTGCGCTATCTTCTCCTGACACGAAGTGAAGAAGGCATGACTCTTTTCCATGAAGACGGCCACCTGACCGTTCCCACACAGGCGCGCGAAGTCTATGACGTCTCGGGAGCCGGTGATACCGTTATCGCAACTCTTGCGACCATGCTGGCCACTGGCGCGGACATTGAGACTTCTGTTCGAACCGCTAATCGGGCCGGTGGTATCGTTGTCGGAAAACTGGGTACCGCTACCGTTTCCTACGAAGAACTTTTTAAGGATACAATCCAATGAGCATTCTCGTCACAGGCGCAGCTGGCTTTATCGGCTGCAACAATGTTCTCGCACTCAATGAACGCGGAATTGACGATGTCATCGCCGTTGACAATCTTGAAAGCAATGGCGAAAAATATCAGAACCTCGCCAAATGCAAAATTTCCGATTATTTTGACAAGCGAGATTTCATTGAACGTGTCCGTAACGGTTCCGCGCCAAAACCTGAAGCGATTTTTCATCAGGGTGCCTGCTCCGACACGATGGAACATAACGGGCGATATATGATGGAGAACAATTATCGCTACACACTCGAACTGTTCCGCTGGGCACAGGAACTTCGCATTCCTTTCATTTATGCATCCTCTGCGGCTACCTATGGTGCACATACCGAATTCATCGAGGATCTTCGCTATGAAGGTCCGCTTAATGTGTATGGCTACTCGAAGTATCTCTTTGATCAGGTTCTTCGCCGTGAACTGAATCACCTCACCGCTCCCGTAATCGGCTTACGCTATTTCAATGTGTATGGTCCAAATGAACAACACAAAGGGCGTATGGCGAGTGTTGCATTCCATCAATATTTCCAATATCGAAAAACTGGCAAAGTCAAGCTTTTTGAAGGTTGCCTTGGCTATGGAAACGGTGAACAGTCTCGTGACTTCGTGTACATTGGTGACGTTGTCAAAGTACTGATGCACTTCCTCGACAAGCCCGTCTCCGGTATCTACAACTGCGGAACCGGACGAGCCCAACCCTTCAATGACGTTGCCCTGTCCGTGATTAATGCTCTTCGCGTTAATGATGGAAAAGCTGCACTGTCTTTAGAAGAGGCCGTTGCTTCCGGCGAACTCGAGTACATTGCATTCCCTGAAGCTCTGAAAGGACGCTATCAGGCATTCACTCAGGCCAACCTCACCAATCTGCGTCAGGCGGGTTGCGATGTACAGTTCCGTACCGTTCAGGAAGGAACTACGGCCTATATGCACAATCTGCTTCAGGCCTTCCCGACGGTCGACGCATAATGAGAAAAGCCGCTTTTCTCGATCGGGACGGCGTCCTTAACCTTGACAAAGCCTATGTGCACTCTCGTGATGAGTTCGACTGGGTTCCTGGGGTTTTTGACGCAGCCAAAAAACTAACAGATGCCGGTTTCATTTTGGTTGTCGTCACCAACCAATCCGGCATCGGCCGCGGCTATTACACAAAAGCAGAGTACGAGGCTCTGACAGCCTGGATGAAAAAGGAATTTCAACGTGCCGGAACACCTCTGGCCGCTGTCTATTGTTGCCCTCACCATCCGGATAAAGCGCTGGGAGGCTACCGCATCCAGTGTCAGTGCAGAAAACCCCGTCCGGGCATGCTTCTGCAAGCCGCCAACGAACTGGATATTGATCTTTCCAGATCAATTATGTTCGGAGACAAACCAGGAGATGCTACCGCCGGCCGTGCAGCAGGGTGTCCAGAGCGAATTTTTTTGGGGACTGACGGTCGATCGGTTCCCACCACAGAAGCTCCGGATGCAACGCGACGTTTTGCCAGCCTTCTCGATGCAGTCTCAGATCCATGGTTTAATGAATTTTCAAAAGGAAAATAGGCATGAGCACCCATCTTCCAGCCCCGAGTTTTGAACAGAAAATCTGCACGATGGATGAACTTGCCCGACGAGCCTCCCAGTTGCCGAAAAAAGTCGTCATGACCAATGGCGTCTTTGACATTCTTCACCGCGGTCACGTCACTTATCTGGCTCAGGCACGCGCTCTGGGAGAAAGTCTTATTGTTGCCATCAACAGTGATCGCTCCGTCAAAATGCTAGGCAAAGGAGATGACCGACCGATCAATACCGAATGGGATCGTGCCGCTGTTCTTGCTTCACTGGAATCTGTCGATTTAGTCGTCATTTTTGAGGAGAAAGTGCCCTTAAAGCCTATCGAACTGGCTCATCCTGACATCTATGTCAAAGGAGGGGACTATCGTATTGAAGATTTGCCGGAAGCCAAATTGGTGGCCTCATGGGGAGCTCAGGTCGTCACCGTTGCTTTCGAACACCAACGGTCAACAACCGCCCTTCTGAAGAAAGTTCGCGCCAGCTGATCGCCCCGTCTTCCATTGCTGGAAGCCTCTTGATGAGGCTTCCAGCATTTTCCAATTCTTCAGGAACTAATTAATTTTAAAACCGCGCTTTCTGGCGAAATGAACGGTTGCATCCAAAAAGCCCTGTTTGCTGCCACAGTCAAAACGGCGCCCCTCGAATCGGTGTGCGAACGTTGGAACCTTTTCCAGTGACGCAGCAATGCCATCAGTTAACTGAATTTCACCCCCTACCCCTGGCTGAACCGTTTCTAAATAATCAAAAACTTCAGGTTCGAAAACGTAACGGCCGATAACCGCCATTCGCGACGGAGCCACAGCGGGATCGGGTTTCTCCACCATCCCCCTCATCTGCGAGGTCTGCTGCGCCACATCATCCACACTGACAATCCCGTACTTATTCGTTTCTTCGGGAGCCACATCCAAGACCCCTACAACAGAGCCACCCTGATGTGCGTTACGGACTGCCATCAACTGACCGATGCAGGATTCTTTCGCATCGACAAGGTCGTCTGCCAAAATCACGCCAAACGGTTCGTCACCAACCACCGGCTTGGCACAGAGTACGGCATGCCCCAGACCGAGAGCCTTAGGCTGACGAATATAAATACACTTCACCCCTTCGGGAACAATGTTGCGTACAAGTCCCAGCAACTCATCCTTGCCCTTTTCCTCCAGCTCTCTCTCCAGTTCCGGATAATCATCAAAATGATCTTCAATCGCACGCTTGTTGCGCCCCGTCACAAAAATCATTTCTGTTACACCCGCTGCGGCAGCTTCGGCTACGGCATACTGAATCAAAGGCATATCAACGATAGGCAACATCTCCTTCGGCGTTGCCTTGGTGGCCGGAAGAAAACGCGTTCCCAAACCATTCACCGGAAAAACTACTTTACGTACTGGCTTCATTGTATTTATTTATCTGAAAGTAAAATAATTAACACGGATCGCACAACAGACAGGCGATCCAGCTCATCGTTACAAGATAGCACGATTCAAAATGGATAGAGAACATATTTACGCCATCGGTGACCTACAGGGCTGTAGGGAAAGCTTAGATCTTCTGCTGGAAGATATTCCAGAAACTGCCCCTCTTATCTTTGTCGGAGACCTAGTCAACAGAGGGCCGGAATCCTTAGCCACTCTGCGGCGGGTAATCTCTCTGGGGAATCGGGCCAAATGCGTTTTGGGAAATCACGATCTCCATTTATTAGCCGTTGCGGCAGGCGCAAAAAAAGCATCAAGAAAAGACACGATTACTGACATTCTTAATGCTCCAGACGCCGCAGAGTTAATCGATTGGATCAGGCAACAGCCTTTACTGCTGGAACAAGCCGGAATACTGTTTGTCCATGCAGGTATTCATCCATTGTGGTCTTTG
>Magnolia_p2__coassemble_759_pt1 | contig 34282 bp, 25 predicted proteins | sample Magnolia_p2__metabat2_high_PE_017 | metagenome-assembled genome bin Magnolia_p2
ACCCCATCCCGGCCGCCCCTTTGCTGGTCTGCAGGGGCATGAAAAACTTTTTAAGGGCCTCGTCGGAGACATAAGGACCGTTATCAGCCACCGTCAGATGCCAGTTGTCCCCCTCGGCCGGCTCAAGAGCGACCTCGATCCGGGGATCCGGCACCGTCGACACGGCGTCGGCCGCATTTTTCAGAAGATTCAGAATCGCGAGTTCGACTTCCCATGAATCCACCTCGGCCATGCTGCGCGAATGCATGCGAACGGTCAGCTCCGCCTCGGTCGTGCGGCTGCGGCGGAAAGTCTGAATCGCATTTTCAATAATGATGGAAATGTCGGCCACCTTTCGGGGCGGAAAATCGTGTTTGGCATAGGCTCTGACACGTTCAACGATCTTGCTGGCGCGATCAGCCTGCATTACGACTTCGTTGAGTGCCGTCTCAAAGCTTTTCGGATCGATGTTGCCCCGGCGCAAACGTCGTAAAAGTCCGTTCCCGTAATTGGTAATGGCACCGAGCGGTTGCTTGAGTTCGTGGGCAATAATCGTCGACATCTGTCCGACGATGCCGGTTCGTTCAAGGTTGGCAATATGCTGACGCGACTGGACCACCTCGTGTTCGATCCGAGCGCGCTCTTCGAGGGCGTGACGAAGCTGATGGGTTCGACGGCGGACAAGGACCGAAATCGCCGTCATATAACTCAACGCAAGGAACGAGCAAAGCAAAACAAGCGCGATAAGATCCGAATGTTCGCGTACGACACGGCGCAAACTCCATTCGGCCAGATCCTGATAGGGCCCGATTTTCAGATCGTAAAAAAGATCGGACACCGAGCGGTACGAGACCGGCATAGTCCACTCTGCTCCGTAGCGAAGACCCGACATGCCGAAAAGAACGGCGGTCATGGCCTTGCGCAATGCCGGTTCCGTTCCGTTGACCGTCCCGAACACCCAGCCCGGATAGACTGTCGTGGAATGACGGCATGCGAGTCCGTCATACGTCTTGTCGTTCAGAATGACAAATTCATCCAGACTGAGGGACCCCGCCTCCTGCAGCCGCTCGAGTTCACAGGCAGACAGAATCCCGACCGCATTGGCATTGTTGCGCACGGCTTCCACCACCTGCAGAGAATTGGGACCGACAAACTTGGCCTTGGCCGTGAGGTGATCAAAGAGAATCGGTTTCTGACGCACAACCTCGCCGGCCGCCGCCTGCCATCCCGAGAGCGACGCGGACGTGGTGGCAACGAGCGGATGCCCCGTCAGCACACCGAGCGGGAGCGAAGACATGGTCCGGGTTTGCGTTTTCTTCATGAAAATGGTCGACGCCGTCACGGCCGACGGAGTATCGCTCGTCATCGGCCAAAGTGCCGCTACGGCATGGACGCCCCCCAGACTTTCCTCGAGCACATAAGCGTTCGCGTCGACAAGAAAAAAATCCAACTTACCGGTCCGGACGGCATTGCTCAGATCCTTGTCACTGAGCAGATAAACGGAAAGGTTCTCCGCTCCGAACATTTTCCGGAGATAGGCGCGCGTATGCTCGACCATGGCGGCGTTGTGCTGATTTTCGAGCGTCTGCTGTACACCGATGCGCACCGGCCGGTTAAAACTGAGCGCCCGCACGATTTCCGGACGGGTGTCTTCCGGAATGCCGGCCGGCAGGTCGTCGAAGAAAGACTCTTGCTCCGGCGTTCCCCCGGTCACCGGTTCGAGCGCCGCCCTCACGTCGCCCGAGGGCGTTCCGGTCTGCATGCCGAACCCGATATAGGAGGCGGGTTTTGAGCTTGCCTGCAAGGGCAATAAAGAGACAAGAGAGGCAATCAGCAGAAGACGGAACAAATCGAACATAGAGCGTGGCGGTGCAATCGGGCCGTGCCGAGTCTCGTTCACTCTGGCACAATGAAGTTCAGCAACGAAATTCTTATTTTGCAACATTTTTCCCATGCCCGTTTCCCATTTTTCCTCAGGACAGCAGTCGGGCGACGATATTTTGCCGCTCAAAGCCGTCCGTCTTCGATACGACACGCCGCTTCTGTCGGTGCTTCCGGAGTCGCTCGCCCTGCCGCTCAAGGCCTACGACATCGTGACCGCGGAAGATCTCTACGAATGCGTCGCCGCTGTCGGACCGGGCTGGTTTAAAAACGTCCCCGGCATTGATCAGAAACGCGCCTGTGCCCTGCTCACCTGGCTTTATGAAAACGGAGAGGACGTCGGCGAAGTCACCGCGCGCTTTTTTATGCCGGGGCATGCTCCCGAGGCTCTTCTCAAAAAAGAACCGAAACCTCTGTCAGCCGGCATCGTCCCTCTGGAGCGACTCCGACTCTCCGACGCGCTCTCGGGCCGAGAGGCCGTCAACCGTGCACCGGCCTTTGCCTGTTCACTCGACGCGTCCGACGACTTGGATGCCATCCGCATCTGGCTCAACGCCCGAGCCTCCAATCCCAATACGGAGGCCAACTATCGAAAAGAAGCCGAACGCTTTCTCCTCTGGTGCTTGGTCGAACGCGAAACCGCGCTCTCGTCGGTGAAGGCGGGCGACGCCGCCCTTTATCTCCGCTGGATTGAAGGACTCGGTCGCACCGATGAAAAAGCCTGGGCGCAGAAATGGAAAACTCCACAATCGCTCTGGATCTGTCCGAAAAACACCCCGAGAGACTCTGCTGCCTGGCGTCCGTTTAACGGTCCCCTCGGTCCGACCAGCCGCAAAAATGCGATCGTCGTCGTCCGACAGCTCTACAACTTTCTCAAGAAAACCGGCTATCTGATCTTCAACCCCTTCGATCAGGTCAGTCCCAAGGTTCCGCTGCTTCGGGGCGAGGGTGCGCCACAGGCATATGCCGACCGATCGCTCACCGATGCGCAGTGGGAGGATATCGTCGGGCACCTTGCCCTTCTCGACGAAGGCTGGCCCCGCGAACGCATGAAACTCATTCTGATGATGGGCAAAAGTCTCGGCATGCGCGCGAGCGAAATGATTGAAGCCCGTGCCGACTGGGTTGTCGAACGACGCGTGGGCTTCAAAATGCGGCGGGCCATCGAAATTCTCGGCAAAGGCGCCAAAGTCCGCCGACTGCCTCTCAACGGAGAACAGGTCCGCATTATAGACGGCGCATTCCGGGCTCGGGGCTTTGCCGGTTTGCAGGCGGCCTCGCCGGAGACGCCCTTTCTCGTCAATCTCGGCCGAGGCCGGCACCCCCACGCGCCGCTCACGCGAACCGGACTCTACGTTGTCCTCAAAACCTTTTTCGACCGGGTGGCCCTCGAAGTCTCTCAAACCCGCCCGATGGATGCGGCCAAACTGACTGCCTCGTCCACGCATTGGCTGAGGCATACGTTTGCCGTCAACGCTCTTTCGGAAATGAGCGTTAACGTTGTTCAGGCCGCGATGGGACACGCCTCTGTGGCCACGACCGGCCGCTATCTCTCCCCTGAAGAAGAAACCATGAGCGAAGCCATGGAAAAAATGAAGGCCCTCTGACCCCGTCATCGCCCGATACATGGGGTTTTCTTGCATTGACGAAACTAAACTTGACATTTCATCAAGCTAACCGCCTGAATGAATTTTCATATTTTTTGTAGGGTTATTGAAAATTCACCGTTTTTATGATTTGAAACCCTTAGGTGATTTGATTTTCATCAAATTAAAAGTGTTAACAACTTTCAAATTTAGCAAGCATTTATTCCGATCGGTACACTAGATAACTTTCCTCCCCCTTTCGTACGGACCTTCAGAGTCGGCCCGAAGCGAAAGACAGGGTGTTCTCCCTTCTGAACGCCCGCCAGAAAAAATGAGAAAAGACTTATGACAACTACCCACGACCGGCTGCACCATATTGCCGGTAATCACGAACTCACCATCCGAGGCATGATCCTCGGTGCGCTGATTACGGTACTGTTTACCGCCTCCAACGTCTATCTCGGCCTGAAGGTCGGCATGACATTCGCCTCCTCCATTCCTGCCGCCGTGATTTCGATGGCTGTGCTGCGCTTTTGCCGCAACTCCAACATCCTCGAAAACAACATGGTTCAGACACAGGCTTCCGCCGCCGGCACACTGGCCGCCATCATTTTCGTCATTCCCGGCCTTCTGATGCTCGGTTACTGGCAGGGATTCCCCTTCTGGCAGACGTTTATCATCTGCGCCGCCGGCGGTATCCTCGGGGTTCTCTTCTCCATTCCGCTGCGCCACGTCATGGTCGTCAAGAGCGATCTGCCCTATCCGGAAGGCGTTGCCGCCGCTGAAATCCTGAAGACGGGCGATGCCGACTCGAACAAGGACGACAACAAGGCCGGTAATCCTCAGGAAGGCATGAAGCTCATCGCCTCGGGTTCCGCCATGGCCGCACTCTTCTCCTTCTGCATGGGCGGTCTGCGCGTGGTCGGCGACTCGATCAGCACGGTTTTCTCCGTGGGCGGCATGCTCTTTCAGCCTTCGCTCGGCTTCTCTTTTGCCCTGCTCGGCGCCGGCTATCTCGTCGGCATCACGGGCGCGGTTGCTCTGATCGTCGGTACGCTCCTGGCCTGGGGCGTCTTCGTTCCCTACTACTCCACGGTCTTTCCGGCTGCCGCGGACATTTCCGCCGGTGCCTGGGCCACGACGCTGTGGGTGTCCAAGGTTCGCTATATCGGCGCCGGCTGTATCGCCGTTGCCGCCATCTGGACGCTGATCGTCCTCTTCAAGCCCCTCGTTGAAGGCGTCCGCATGTCCTTCCGCGCCATGGGCGACAAGGCTCAGGACAACGATCGCATTTATCAGGACATGTCTCCGAAGACCATTCTGATGCTCGCCGGTCTCATGCTTCTGATCCTTCTGGCTACGTTCTGGAACTTTGTGGCCGCCTCCGGCTTCCCGACTCCGATTGCCTGGTTGCTCGTCTTCCTCTGCGTTTTCCTGGCCGCCGCCGTCGGTTTCCTCGTTGCCGCCGCCTGCGGTTACATGGCCGGTCTCGTCGGTTCCTCCTCGAGCCCCATTTCCGGTATTTCGATCATCTCGATGATCTTCATCGCCATCGTCTTTATCGGCATTTCGAACGCTTTCGACCTCTTTGCCTATGAAGGCGGCCAGCACTTCATGACGGCTCTGGCCCTCCTCACAGTGTCGGTCGTTCTCGCCATGGCCACGATTTCCAATGACAACCTGCAGGACCTGAAGACCGGTCTTCTCGTCAACGCCACGCCCTGGCGCCAGCAGATTGCTCTTGTGATCGGCTGTATCGTCGGTGCTCTCGTTATCGCCCCGACGCTCAATCTGCTTTACGAAGCCTACGGCTTTACCGGTGCCATGCCGCGTCCCGACATGGATCCGACCCAGGCTCTCTCGGCTCCGCAGGCTTCGCTGATGACCACGATCGTTCAGGGTATCTTCAATGCCAATATGGACTGGACGTACATCACGATCGGTCTGGCACTCGGTGTGGCCGTCATTATCGTTGACCGTCTGCTTGCCCGATTCAATCTTGCCCTGCCGCCTCTGGCCGTCGGCGTCGGCATCTATCTGCCGCCCGCCGTTACCTCGGCACTCTTTATCGGCGGCGTGATCTGCTGGCTCACGCAGCGCGTCGTGGCAAACCGTCAGCGCGTCTTCGGCGGTGATCTCAAGAGCATGCAGAAGGCTGCCACACACCGCGGTACTCTGCTCGCCGCCGGTTTCATCGTCGGCGAATCCCTGATGGGCGTCATTCTCGCCATGGTCATCGTTTTCTCGGTCACCTCCGGCGGCAGCGCCTCTCCGCTCGCCCTCGAACTCGAAAACTGGGGCGATACCGCCACCTTCCTCGGTCTCGCCGCCTTCCTGGCCGGTGCCGTTCATCTCTTTACGAAGACGATCGGCGGCAAGATCACCAAGGCCTAAGAGCTGTTATCCGATCGACCGGGGAAACTTTTCCCCGGTACCCCGACCCCGTCTGCTTTTCGCGACGGGGTTCTTTTTTCTTTGGCCTGACGGTTATTGACTCACGCCCCGATCCCGAAGCTCATCATTCGGGCGCCCGGTCCGACTTTTTTCACCTTCACCCTGACGACTCGGCCGTCATCGAGTACAATTTCAGCCAATTCATTGACGGGGCCGTTCGAGAGACCGCGCGCATCCGCCATCCCCGTCCGCCGCTCATCTGAGATCGTTTTCATTCGCTTTTTATTCGGAGTCCCTTTTTCATATGTCCATGCTCTACAAACTTGCCCGCAGCGTCCTTTTTCAGATGGATCCGGAAACGGCTCACGGCCTTATCATGAGCAATATCGACTGGGCCTCCGCCGCAGGGCTCACACGTCTGGTGGCCGGACTGCCGAAAAACGACCCGGTAAAAGTCATGGGCATCACGTTCCCGAACACCATCGGTCTGGCCGCCGGGATGGACAAAACGGGCGGACATGTGACGGGGCTCGGCCGTCTCGGCTTCGGCCATATCGAAACCGGCACTTTCACGCCGGTCGGCCAGCCCGGCAATCCCCGTCCCCGTTGCTGGCGCCTGATCCCGAAGGAAGGCGTCGTCAACTACATGGGCTTTAACAACCCCGGCGTGGAAGCCGGTATGGCCAACATTGCCCGCAGTGCCACAGGTTATCGCGCCAACGGCGGGATTGTCGGCGTCAACATCGGCAAGCAGACCGCCACGCCCGTGGAACACTCCCTCCCCGACTATCTCACGCTGATTGAAAAGAGCTACTCGACGGCCGACTATCTCGCCATTGACATTTCCTGTCCGAACGTCTCCAATCTGACGGCCCTGCAGGAAGGCGACTACCTCGACGAACTCGTGCGGGGCCTTGCCGACAAGCGCAAGGCCATGACGGACAGCACCGGCCGTTACGTGCCCATTACCGTCAAGATCGGTCCGGACCTGTCGGACGACGCCATCCGTCGCGCGGCCGACGTCTTCGTGAAGTACGGCATGGACGGCATTACCGCCACCAATACCACGAGCTCGCGCAAGGGCGTCGAAGGCGAACCCAAGAGTGAAAATCCCGGCGGTCTCTCCGGCCGTCCGCTCTTCGAACGCTCCACGGCGGTCGTACAACTCCTTTCCGACCACCTGAAGGGCACGCTTCCCATCATTGCTTCGGGCGGCGTGATGACGCCTGAACATGCCGTCGCGAAAATGGAAGCCGGCGCCAGCCTGGTACAGCTCTACACGGGCTTTATCTACTACGGTCCGGAACTCATCCAGACGGCGAGCGATGCCATCGCCGACTGGCGCCGTCAGCACGGTCGATAAGCTGCTTGCGGAGAGCCTGCTCTCTCTGCGCTCAGGCCCCGAGTCACTTTTTGCTCGGGGCTTTTTCGTCTTCCCCCGTCTTCTTTATCTCGGACTTCTATGATTTTCCGCACACTTCTTCCGTTTCTTTGCGGCTCGTTGCTCAGTCTCTGTTCGCTTTCCGCGGCAGCCGTCGAGGCCATCCCTGAAAGCTGTCTGCAGTGCAAGGGAATTCGCGAGGACGACCGATTCGTCATGTGCCTTTACGAGTGCCTCGGTTCCGTATCACTCAAAGACCTCTCGACATCCGCCGACGCGCCGACAGCCGCTCCCGCCCCGTCCGAGAACCGCAACCTGACCGACGGACCGACGCTGGGCGCCTGGCAAACCTGGGAAAAACACCTTTCCGACCGGCGCATCACCCGCGCGGCCTTGACAACATCGCCGCAAACCTTCCCGTTCTTTTTCGAACCCGTCACCCCGACGCTCCTTCTGCTGAAGGAGAGCGACAAACCCGTCGAACTCTATCTCGACGTACGCCCGGCTCCGGCCACCGGCTTTGCCGACCGTTTGCTTCTTCAGATTGATGAGAACGACATCCGCCGCTATCCCCTCGTCACGACGGACAGCGGGCATACCGTCCGTCTCTCGGACCCCGATCTGATTCAGGCGATGCGCCGTGGCCGCGTCCTGCGCATCCGCATGGATATTTTCACGGCCGGCACACAGACCTTTGAATTTTCTCTTGACGGCGTGACGGACGCCCTCCGTTGGCTTGACGGGGCCGATGCCCGCCGAAGCTGACGGCAGACAGCAACATGACGACACCATTTCTTTGGTACCGTCCCTCCCAAACGAGCGGACGTGGCCTACAATGACAGAAAGACATATTTTTTTGGGAGGTTTCCAACTATGTCTAATACAAAAAAAATTCAGATGACCGTGTCGATTCCCGAAGAAGCCTATACGCTGATTCGCGCCGCCGGTTGCATCTACGGCCTGGGCCCCAAGGCCTATCTCAAGATGGTTGCCACGCAGTGTGCGCTGGAAGACCTGGAGCGTCTCGGTCGCGTGATTGATGCTGTCAGCGACGAAGATGACAACACGGACGACGAAGCCGCCGATTTCGAAAACTGTCCTTGCCTCTGCGACGAAGAGACGGCCGATGCCGAGCCATCCTGTTGCACTCAGGCGGAATGTTGCGGGGAATGTCAGGAGGTTTGCCCGAAAGCCGACACCTGCGAATGCAAGGCCGACAAGAAAGAAAAGTGCCGCAAGGATAAGAAGCAGAAGAAAGACTGATCCTGTTAGCTGTTGACTCAGCCCCATCCAACAAAAAGGCGACCGTGATCCGGTCGCCTTTTTCCGTCTGAGTCGCCTCTTTCAAACTACTGAGGATCGGGCTCGGCCGCTGCCATGGCCGACGAGAGTCCGAGCACCCTTGCACGCAACTGACCGCAGCCGCCCTCCACGTCCTGTGCGGCGCTGTTGCGGATCGTGGCGACAATGCCGCGACGACGGCAAATCGTGATCAAATCCTGCATATGAGCTTCTTCCGGACGCCGGAACGGTTCACCGGGAATCGGATTGACCGCGATAAAGTTCACCATGGCCAAACGGCCTTCAATCAGATCGGCCAGACGTTCGACCTGAGCCGGGCTGTCGTTGACACCGGCCATCAGCGTCCATTCAATCTGTAGCGGGTACTTAGTGGCTTCGGCATAGTCCAGACTGGTGGCAAGCAGCTCTTCAACGGGGATGGCCGGCGAGCGCGGAAGCAGTTCGCGACGCAACGCGTTGTCCGTCGTATGCAGCGACAGCGCCAGCGCCGGCTTGACCGACAGCGTGGGGAGTTTGGCAAACAAACGGCGGTCGCCGACCGTCGATACGACAATGTCCTTGTGAGCAAGCCCCAGTACATCCCCGAGAAATTCCACGGCCTCGGAAACAGCCTCCAGATTGTGGCTCGGTTCGCCCATGCCCATCAGAACGACTTTTTTCGTATCGGGCCGAATCCGCAGACCTTCCCGGACCTGAGCAACGATTTCAGCACTCGAGAGCTGACGGATCAGTCCGCCGCGACCGGTCATGCAGAAGACGCAACCGACCGCACAACCGACCTGCGTAGAGACACAGAGACCTTTTCTCGGCAGAAGCACGGATTCCACACATTCCCCATCACCGAACCCGACAATCAGTTTCATGGAGTCAGCTTCGGCACTGGCAACAGGCTCAACACGGGAGATCGCCTCCCAGTCTTTGCGAATCGCCTCGAGATTCTCGGCAACGGCTTTGGGAAAGCGATCCTTTCGCCCCGGCGTCCAATCCGCCACCCCCATCCAGGAACGAAAAAGCCGTCGACTATGAGCCGGTTTGGCTCCCATCGTTTCCAACCGGGCAGCCATTTCATGCAGATGAGGACCTCGAGCCATGTTTAATTTCAACTCTTTTCAAGAATAAAAAGGGTATTGTATCGAAAGCGCTCCGAGACCGTGCCGGCAGCCGCTTAGAGACAAAACAACAAGGCAGATATACCGTATACACGGTATTTTCCTTATTTCCTCTTGCACCTCTTTGAAAAAACTGTAGAATTCAAAGTCTCAGGAGCAATTGAACTCCTGAGACCACAGAATGATGGTGGGAATAGCTCAGTTGGTAGAGTCCCGGATTGTGATTCCGGTTGTCGTGGGTTCGAGTCCCATTTCCCACCCCAGATTTTTTGACCCTCGGTTACTCGGTAACCGAGGGTTTTTCATTTTCTCATTTGCATCACCGAAAAGCCGCCGGTTCCCCGGCGGCTCCCACAAACTCCGACCACTCAGTCTCAGTTTTTGGCGGCCAACTCCTTAATCAGCGCCACCATATCGTCGGTTCCCTTGAGCTTGTCGGCCACAACAAGATACTTTCCGTTGACGACATAGGCCGGCACCCCGTAATTTTTCACCGCCTCGTAAGCCCAACGCTGGGAATCGGTCATGGTCTGCAGGGCCGGCGTCTGTCTGGCCGACTCGAAATCCTCGGGGGAAATCCCCGTCGCCTCATACGCCACCGCCAGGAGCGCATCGGCTTTCTTCCAACGAGCCCCCCGATCATGAAATGCCGAGAACCAAGCTTCCTCGGCCCGGCGATACAGAGAATCCTCATCCGTCAGACGACGCCCCGCAGCTTCGTCTTTCATTCGGCAGTAAATCAGAAATTCACTCGCCCGGCGGGAAACCTCTCCCTGCGTTTCAAGCAACAGCGGCACAAACCGTAATCCGGCCGTCTCCTGCACCTCGCGGCTCAGCGTCGGATCGACGAGTTTCTCGTAGCGATAACAAAACGGACAGCCGATGGTCCAAACCTTGGTCAGCGTCCCCGCCGCCGACGCTTCGGGCTTATCAAGAACTAAATAGTGCTCGCCGGCCGTATAAGCATGAGCCGTCGATATGGAAGCCGCCAGCGCAAACGCCGCGGTAAATTTGACCAAAGTTCTGCGAAGCATGATTTACATCCCCATCATTCATCAATCAAGTTTTGTATTTTATCGCGAGTTCGAATCACGGGCGGTTGTCGTTCACGCCCTTTCGCCCCCTCTTACGCAAACGGCGCGTTTTTTTCAATGAACACACTCCCGCCAATTGAGCAATCACCTTCTCGGAGAAAGTTTGTTGATATTTTTCTCTTTTTTTTCGACTTTTTGAGATCGGTAAAATACACTCCTTATTTTTACCTAGTGGGAATGCATTAACGCCGGAAAAAACTCGTCTTCGGCTATGCTACGCTGTTCTTCGTGACGTTCCGTTACAAATAAAACATTCGCTATCTCGTTTTTTCAACCACCTCAATTATTGAGCAGTTATCTATGAACGCCTTTTCTTTCAAAGAGCGTTGCCTGATCGGGCTGACACTCTTTTCCATGTTCTTCGGAGCCGGGAATCTGATCTTCCCGCCGTTCCTCGGTTATCTTGCGGGTGAATCCACCCTTACCGCCATGTCCGGTTTCGCCATTACGGCCGTCGCTTTCCCGATTCTGGGGGTTATTGCGATTGCGCGATCGGGAGGCTTATCCAATCTTGCCGGTCGCGTTCATCCGGTTTTTGCCTTCATTTTCACGCTGCTCATTTACCTCTCCATCGGTCCCTGCCTCGCCATTCCGCGTACCGCCAGCACGTCGTTCGAAATGGCCGTCACTCCGTTGCTGACGGGTGACAATGCCCTGACCGGTACTCTTTTCGGCTTTGATATTGCGGTTGTCGCCCAGGCCGTTTATTCGGTGGTCTTCTTCTCGATCGCCTTCCTGATTGCACTCAATCCGGAAAAGCTCACGCAACGCCTCGGCAAGTTCCTCTCGCCTGCGCTCATCACGCTGATTGCCGTGCTCTTCGGGGCATCGCTCGTTCACCCGCTCGGCGACTATGCCGCCGTTCGTGCCCCGTACGACGCAACGCCGTTCTTCAAGGGCTTTATCGAAGGCTATCAGACGATGGATACCCTCGCCGCCCTGAACTTCGGCCTCGTCATCGCCATGAACATCCGCGCCTTCGGCGTGAGCAATGAAAAGGCGGTGGTCTCCGAAACCATCAAGGCCGGTCTGATTGCCGGGCTTCTCCTGATCGTCATTTACATGGCTCTTGCCCATATCGGTGCCGAAGCCGGCGGTGCCCAGTTTGTCGGTGAAAACGGCGCTCAGATTCTGACGGCCACCGCGACCGCCCAGTTTGGTCCGCTCGGTCTCACGATCCTCGGCGCGATCTTCTTCATCGCCTGTCTGAACACCTGCGTCGGCCTTCTCTCGTGCTGCTCGAACTACTTCAAGGTCACCTTCCCCATCATGGGTTATCGCGGCTGGCTGGTCCTCTTTGCCGTCACGAGTATGGTGATCTCCAATGCCGGTCTGACGATGATTCTCAAACTCTCCGTCCCCGTGCTTGTCGGTATCTATCCGCTCGCGCTCGTGATCATCGTGCTCGCTCTGATCCACCCGCTCATCAGCCGCTTCTCTCTCGTCTATCCGATGACCATGCTCTTTACCGGTGTGGCCAGCGTCGGTCAGGCTTTGAGTTTTGCCGGCTTCCCGGTCCCGGGGCTCGACACCTTCCTCAAGGGGGTGCCCTTCTCCTCGATCGGTCTTGAATGGGTCATTCTTGCTCTGGTCGGTCTGATTGTCGGTGCCCTTCTCAGCCCGCGCCGTCCGCGTCAGGCTCGCGCCTAATTACGTCCGATTTCACTGAACAACGGGTGTTTCCTCATGGGGAACACCCGTCTTTTTTGCCCTCTTCGTCACAACGTTTGGGTTTCGCTTTCCGACATTAGCACTTACCCTAAAAATCCTCCTCAACCCACGGAAACTCTCCTATATTGGAAGTCAGAGAAAGACATTTTCTGAAGGAGGTTTCATGCGTATTCTTGTCCCTGTTGACGGCCGGGAAATGTCGCTTGACATCGTCGACTTTCTTAAAGCCCGCCATCGGCTGACGGGGGAAAGCCCGGAGATTGAATTTTTCTTTGCCGAGCCCGCCCTGTCTTCCGCCTTCAGTACCCGACTTCAGGAAAAGGACGTCACCGAGTTTTACGATGAACGCTCCAAAGACGTGTTCGAACGCATTCGCGAACGTCTCGGCGAGGTTTCCTTTAAAACCGACTTCCGATTCCGTCCGGGCAAGCCGGCCGAGTGCATTCTGCAGGAAGCCCATCGCTTCGATGCCGAGATGATTGTCATGGGAACGCGGGGCCACGGTTCCCGAACCGGCTTCCTCTTCGGCTCCGTCTCCAACGCGGTCGTCGCCCGGACAACCTGTCCTGTTCTCATCATTCAGGGCAAGGTAAGTGTGCGCGAAGCACCGACCATTGCGCTTGCCGTTGACGGCTCCGCCTGGAGCGAGCGCGCCGTCGACTATTTGATTGAGCATCGTGCCCTCTTTGGCGACGACGCGGAAATCCGCCTGATTCATGTCGTTCCAAGCTTCCCGAGCGGCATGACGCCCGCCTCCAACTGCGTGGCTCTCAGCTCTATCGGTGCCCCCACGGAAGAGGCGTACATCCGGAGCATTTACCAGCGCGTCACGGCCCCCTATCAGAAGAAACTTGAAGACAACGGCATCAAAGCCGTACAGGTTCCGCTGTCAGGCCCGGCCGGTCAGACGCTCGCCCGATATGTCGAAGAGGAAGGCCTCGATCTGGTTGTTCTCGGCTCGCACGGCTACGGCAACTTCAAAGCCGCCTTACTCGGCTCCGTTGCGATGACCGTCGCCTCAGCCGTCGGTAAACCTTTGCTGATCATCCGTTGACAGCGCCGTTTTTATCCGCTAACGTTTTTTAAACGAACGACAAACAATCACAGACCAACCGCTCGTTCGTTTTTCCTAGGAGGAAACTTATGACCATCTTCATTCCCGTTGACGGTTCCGATCACAGCCTCGAAGCGCTGAAAGTTGTCAAGGCCCGTGCCGAACACGACGGCATCAAGGTCCCGGTGCATGTCTTTTATGCCATGGAACCGGTTCCCGCCCGTGTGTGTGTCGTTGAAAGTCCCGATGAGCTGAAGACTTACTACGATGAACAGGCTGCCTTTGTCGAACACAAGGTTGATGCCATTCTAAAAGACTCGAAGGTCAACTACGATTTCAGCTACGGTCTCGGCGACGTTGTCGACACTATTGTCAGAAAGGCCGAAGAACTCAAAGCCGACATTATCATCATGGGATCGCGTGGTCAGGGAGCCTTGCGCGGTCTGCTGTTCGGCTCGGTTTCCAACAACGTGATTGCCCGCACCCACGTGCCGGTGCTCATTTTGCGCGGCCCGATGGTCGACCATCATCGTCCGAATCTGCGTGTCGGCATTGCCGTCGACGGTTCCGAATACGGTCTCAATGCCGCTCACTACGCTCTGCTGCACCGCCATTTCTTCGGTGCCAATCCCGAATTCGAACTCATCCATGTCTGCCCGAGCCTCTCGGTCTCCGTCATGAGCGCGCTTTCGGGCGGTGCCGCCGTCAACTACGCCGAAGGCGAACTGGAACAGTACCGCGAAGACCGCATGCACGAAGCCTGCGATCCGATGCTCAAGCTCTTTGACGCCGTGAATGTCAAGCCCACCCTCGTCGGCCTCGAAGGTTCTCCGGGCCACGCCATTGCCGAATATGCCGAACCCGCCGGGCTCGACGTCATCGTGATGGGTTCGCACGGGTACGGCAACTTCAAGGCCGCCATGCTCGGCTCCGTCGCCATGACGATTGCCGCCGCCAGTGACAAGCCTCTCCTAATCGTCCGTTAATCGGACACCGGATACACCGGCTTTCTAGCCGCCCTCCTTCCCCGGAGAGCGGCTTTTTCTTATCCGCGCGTCAGCCGTCAAGGCGGGCCGCCAAACCGCTCACGCGGGTTGTGGCCGTCTTCACGGCTTTCGTGAGCACGGCCGTCGAGCCGAAAATCGTCATTGAATCCCGGGTACGGGTCACTCCCGTATAAAGCAACTCGCGCGTGGCGAGCGGCGAATCCTCCCGGGGTGGCAAAAACACCGCCACATGACGAAATTCCGAGCCCTGCGACTGATGAATCGTCATGGCAAAGGCAGGATCGTGACGCGGCAGAAGCGAGGGAGGCAGACGAACGCCACGCCCCTCTTCCAATCCGGAATCACCGAAAATCGTCATCAACGCCGTCCCGTCCTTTTGCCGGACCGGCAGAACAACCCCTACGTCTCCGTTATAAACACCGAGCAGATCGTCATTCTGCCGCACGATCACAACGGCCCCGGGCCAACAGGATCCCGGACGGTCTTCCGGCAGGAGCCCCTCGGCGGAAAGTCGCGCCTGAACGGCGTCGATCATATAGGCGTTGAGCGCCGACACGCTCTGAGGACCGTGACGGTGCGCACAGAGCGGACGAAAGTCCATGAGCGAGTCCCATACCGCCTTAAGAGCCGCAGGCGACGGATCCCGCAGATAGGCGACGAGCGCCTCGCAATAGACCGAGAGATGCACGTCGATCCAGACCTGGGCCGTTTCGGAAAAGCCGAGTGGCGTCACGACATCGGGATAGGCAGCGAGCGCATAGTTTTTGGCTCCGCCCGTCTCGGCCCTGCTCCCGGCCTCCTCAGCCATTTGCCGACGGATGGACTCGAGCACCTGTTCCTCGCTTTTACCGAGACGCACGGCACGCTCGCGCAGGCTCATCGGTTGCAGACGCTTGCTCACCACACGTAGCGCTTCCTCGTCGCGCATACCGCCGTCGTGATTAATCGCCTTCGCAATTTCGGCAATGGGCGATCCTTCCGCAAACCGCCGGCTCTTTTCTAGGCGAACCGTCACCGATGCCAAACCGCCCGTCGAACGGGAAATATCCGCAAAAACCGCCCCCGGCCCGACAGCGGCGAGCTGGAACTTATCCCCCAGAACAATGACGCGGGTCCTGTCGCCGACCGCATCAAACAGTCTTGCCGCCAGATGCACGTCGATCATTGACGCCTCGTCCACAATCAGCAGATCCGCATCCAAAGGATTCTCCCGCGAGGGGCGTTCGCCCGAGGCCGTGTTTGTGGAGAGCCATTTGTGGATGGTGCGCGATTCGATCACGGCTCGCGCGCCCTCTTCCTGCCGTTCGGCCGCTCTCAGAGACAGAAAAGTTTTCGAGAGTACGGGATCGGTGGTCAGGTCCTGAATCGACTGACGCATCCGCCCGGTAGCCTTGCCGGTCGGCGCCGCCAGCGACACCCGAAGCGGCTCCGATCCCTCGGCCATGCCCGAGAGCAGACACTCGAGGATCAGCCCGACGGTTGTGGTCTTGCCCGTCCCCGGCCCCCCGGAAATCACAGTAAGACGATGCGTGAGTGCCATTTCCACGGCTTTTTTCTGCAGGGGATTGTGATCTTCCGGATGAGGATTGAGTGCGCTTGTAATTCGGTCAATGCGCTCGAGCATCTCGACCGAGAGCGTCGGCGCATCGCCGTCCGTCTTCGCCATCGAGAGCAGTTTGCAGGCCAGACGGCATTCTTCGACAAAATAGCGGGCCGCGTAGAGACGCACGGCCGCCGGACCCGACGCTTGGTCAAGCACGAGAGGAGAGGCGACGACCGGCATTCCCGCCGTTACCCGGGTCAGAAGCTTCATGGCTTCGAGAGCATCAACCCCCTCGTCCACGGCACGAAGCGCCTCTCCGTCGGGCGCTCCCCGATAGAGTCGTTCTTCCTGCAGAGAAATCGAGGCTGCCGGCGCTCCGTTCACCGCGCCCTCCGCCTCATCGGGCACCGCCGTCATCAGCCGGGCCACGTCTTCGCGACTCACGCAGACGCTGCCCTCGGCCTCAGCCAAACAAAATCCCTTCATCAGGGCCGACATCATCAGGCGCAGCCGGTCGTCGGCGGCATACCCCCGGCGTTCGGTCATTCTCAAGAGGGCTTCGCCCATACCCCGGAACGGACTGTCAATAACTTCTGTTCTCAGCATTGCTCTTTTTCCTCCACCAAATCCTTCCACCGATCGGAGAAAAGCGTATCGAGCGCCTCCAGCACGGCCGCGGGCACGCGGTCAACCGTCACGCCCTGAAGAGTTCCCTCGGGCGTACGCCACGCCGTTTTTTTCACCCCACGCAAAAAGACGTAAACAGCCCCGCCGATCATCTCGTCCCTAAAGAGATCGCCGAGACGCTTTTTCAAAAAGCGCCTGAGCGCCACAAGGTAGAGGAGATATTGCAGACGGTAATGATGTTTCGTCATTTCCTCAGCCATCACCGCTTCGGTATAGTCGGCCTGCGAACGTACGGCTTCGACAATCGCATTGCTCTTCCAGTCAAGCACCCAGAAACGTCCCAGGCCGTCCCGGAAGACAAGGTCGACAAACCCTGTCAGGAAACCCGAGAGCGTCTCGTTGTCGAGCGCAGGAACGGCATACTTGGCATCCTGCCTCGCCAACCAGTCGCTGAGATGCCGAGCCGTGAGACCTTCGGGCATCGAGAGCAGAAATTCCATTTCCGCCATTCTTGCCTCCGGCGAAATGTCTCTGAGCCGAACCGAAGGAAGAATCTCGGCGTTGAGCACGTCATCAATCATGTCCGCGGCGACGGCGACTGCATTCCTCAGAGCCTTCTCAGATTCAAAGGCCGGCATCTTCTCCCGGATCACGCGCTCGGCCAACACTCGCCTGGCTTCGTCTTCCGTCTCCGAAGCCAGTCGCTGAAAGTCCGCCAATTCCAGAATCCTGTGTAACGTTGTCCCGGCGCCTGCCCCTCGCGGAAAATCCAGCATCGTCGGCGCATCGCCGGTGAGATCGGCCCGATACCGGGCACTGTAGACCGTCTTGACATTGTCGTCATCGGAGAGCTGACGCGTCAGCTTCGAAAAACTGCTCACGCCCCAGTCACTCCGTACGGAAAGCGAGGGCGCAAGAACGGGGGCCGCTTCATCGGTCACAGCCTTGACGCGGGGAATCGACGGAATCGGATTGCCGTCCAAATCCGTAAGTACCTGCAGATCGTCCAGTGTCAGAAGCCCCTTTTCGGCCATCTCCCGAAGCCTGGCCTTGACGTCGTCCCAACGACAGGACGACGCAGGCTCGCCCATCAGCAACTGCCAATAGGCGCAATCTTCCGGCTTGGCGCCGCGCCCCTTCGCAAACGTTGCGGGATAGGATGCGGTCATCATAATGCGACAGGCCGCACGCGTAAGAGCCACGTAGGCAAGACGAATATTTTCTTCGGCCGCCTCCGCCGCGTGTTCCGGACTTTCTTGCGCCTGGTCGGCCCAGATTTCCAACACCGTGCGACCGTCCCGATGGACGCGCTGGACGGTATCCGCAGACGCTTTCTGTCGCAGGTTTTTGGAAAACGGCAGATAGACCACCGGGTACTGCAAACCCTTGCTCTTGTGAATCGTCCAGACGGTTACGAGGTTGGCGTCACTCGCCAGCCGCACCTGCCAGCGCTCGTCACCGCCGCCCGGCAACGTGCGCATGACCGACTCAAACCAGGCAATCAGTCCCGACGGCGCGTTATAGGTTTTCCCCGCTTCGTGAAGAATTTCGATCAGGTGCGAGAAATTTGTCAGAGCCTGCTCGCCTCCCTTCACGGGGAGTAGCCGTTCGGCCGTCTGAAAACGCGCCATCAGGTCGCCCAAAATGGCTGCCAGACCGCGTCGCGTCCACTGACGCCGGCCCTCTTCGAAAAACAGTCGGAGCCGGGTACGGCGGGCATCATCCTCCCTCTCGAGGTCGTCAAGCGTTTCGCCGATCAGCCGGGTAACGCGGGCCGCCCGCACGATACGTTCGTCGTCAGGCGCCGCATAAGCGTGTAAAACACAAAGAAGCTCTTCCGCTTCGGGCGTGGCACAGATATGACTGTCATCATTGAGCCGCGTTCGAATACCGTGGGCTTCGAGCGAGCGACGAAGCGCATCGAGCGCGTCATTGTTTTTCACGCCGCGAACGAGAATCGCCATATCCCTCGGCTCGAGCGCACGCAGAGGCACGCGATGCGTCTCGTCCGCCATCACGAAGGACGGCCGCCCGTCACCAAGCCCCCGCCCTTCTTCAAAATTCTCGGCTCGCAGTGCCACCCGCCCTTCCTGTCCTCCCCGAACGAGCGCTACCATATCGGCCGTCACGGCATCGATTTCAGCCTTAACCCCGTCTTCGGCCCTGTCAAAGGTATCGCCCGCACGCAGGACAAACGGATCCATCGCCTGCCAGTGCCCGTCCGTCCAGAGGAAAAGACCGGTTTTTCCCTGTTTGAATCCCACCGGCACGAAATCGAGTTTTGGATTCAGAAACGCCCGCTTGGGCTGAGCGCCCGGCATCGGCGTCGTATATGAGAAGAAAGCGTTCACCGAGGCGACCAACGCGGGCGACGAGCGGTAATTCATCGGCAAATGCGCAATCACCGTCCGACGGGCTCGTTTTCCCTCCGCACGATTGAGTTCGATCAGATCCTCGCGCGCCTTGAAATACGTCTCCAAATCGGCCGAACGGAAACTGTAAATCGCCTGCTTCGGATCACCGACAAAAAAGAGCGCGCCGTTCTTCCAATCCTCGGGGTCTTCAGGCAAAAAGAGCGACTTGAAAATTTCGTACTGCAGCGGATCCGTATCCTGAAATTCGTCGATCAGCACCGCCTGATAGGCCTCTCGAACGCTTCTGATAAAAGCACGCTCGCCGGCGGGGTGTTGTTTTTCGCATTCAATCGTCTTCCACATCGTGATCAGCAGGTCGTCATAGACGGCCACGCCGGCGTCCGCCTTCAGCTTCTGCAAGGCAGCGGGCACCTCGTCAAGGAACCGCCGGCGCTCTTCGCAAAGCCTATCGCCCTTGATTTCCCGCGACACCAACCCTGCCGGCATCGCCGACACGGCGGACAGAATGCTGTCCCACTTCACCTCGTCGACGAGCTGTCGGCGGTGTTGCGCGTCCGGGAGCGCTCGGAAAAGTTCGCGACGGAGAAAGTCCGCAATCGCCTGACGGCGAAAATCCGCATCGTCCGGCACCAGTTCCCATTCCAGGGCTCCCGAGGCCGAAAAGGCACGTGTGTCGAGCATCTGCCGGCAGAAACTGTGAATGGTGTAAATCGCCGCATTGTCGAAGTTACTCAAGGCGCGACGCAGGCGCGTGAGCTGCAGGTCAAAGGAGAGAGGCACGCGCTCGCCCTCTCGGGTTTCTGAAACCGTCGTCATCTCCGCCCAACGCCGCACCTGGTCCACAATGAGCGAATCCGTCTCGTTGGTAAGCGCCTCGAACGGCTCGGTCTCAAGACCGGCCGTTCGGGCCGCCCCGACCAAGTCTCGGGCAACCGCTTTTTCAGCCGAGTCCGACAGACCCGTTTCGCAGTTTTTCAGAGACTCGGCCACACGTCGGCAAGCCTCCGTGTATCGCACCGTCTCATTCAAGTGTTCACGGATACGCGTGGAGAGCTCCGCTGTGGCCGCCCGCGTAAAAGTCACCACCAGAATGCGGTCGATCTGCTTGTTGTGCTCCACAATAAAACGCAGCACCAGATGCTTGATCGAGAAGGTTTTGCCGGTTCCGGCCGACGCTTCCAACAAGGTCGGAGACAAGAGCATCTCACTGGGATGGCTGTTCACCGAAAATGCCTCATTCTTCTCCGACCGACACGCGTCGCCCGAACGACGGGCGGAACCTTCCTGCCGTTGCTCAGTCATTTGCTTCTTCCTGTTGATTGTTCGCTTGTTCATTCCCCGTCGCGTTCGAAACGGCCGCCGCCTCGCGCAATGCCGTCATCGCCTCGACAAAGCCCCGAGCCACCGAAGCCGGCTCGGGCCTCGAGCGCTGTGCCTTCATTTGACCGAGCGCTTCCTGCAGTGCCGCACGACGCTGCCAGAGCGTATGAAGATCACGCCCCCGCAGAACGAGCGAATCCGCGCGAAGATCGGGGGTATAGCCGCCGGCAATACCGGAAGGACCCGTCGTTTCCGGCATCCGAACGATATCCTCACGAAGGCCGACGTAGGTGCCGATGAGCGCCGAAAGCATCAGATCGGCCTCGGGCTTGGCATAACCGAACACCGGCCAGCATTTGGCCTTGTCATCGTAAAACACCAGATGAAGCTCGACGGCCTCTTCCGGATGGGCACCGACGTAGAAAAGATATTCAAAAAAGAACTGAGCAGCCGACCGGCCGTCCGGTTTTTTGTAGAGATGCCGAAGCATCACGACCCGATCGGTCGCCTCGGCCGACAGACCTTTCTGCTTGCTCTTTTTGGCCGGCATCCGGTAAAGATCGCGACTCGTCAGACGCACGGCCGGCCCGCCCGGCATCCGATAACGGTAGGTCTCGTCGGGAAGCGGCGTCATTGCGAACTTGCCCGGCACTTCCTCAAAGTGCGCTCGAACGGCCCGGATCATTTCCAGATCGTTCAAACCGGCCCAGTCACGGACACCGACCGCCCCGAGGCTCGGATCGGCCGACCATTTTCCGATCAGCGCGGCCATATCACCGTTCTCACCGAGAACGGTCCAAGCTTCACGCCGGCGCAGCCAGGCCGCCAGGCCGCCCGAGGGCGGTCGGATATCAATGCGGCGGTCCTCCACTTTTTCAGGCAGTCGGATATTGAAATGACGCAACAGGACGCTGCTTGGTGACTTCCAAAAACGCCAGAGCTCTTCAAACGGAATTTCCGTGCGGCCGGCCAGCACATCCTTGCCGCAGTGTTCGGCAAACGGCGGCAGAGATGCCGCATACTGCGTTTCCTTTGCCCGCGCAAGCGCCTCGAAAAGACCGGCGTCCGTTCCGCTCCAACCGCGCACATCGGGTCGGAAATTTTCCGGCGAATAGCCTGTCAAAGGGACTTTTCTTACCAAATGTGCCGTCAGCGACCGGCGGTCGTAGCCGGGTTCACCCTCGGGGACGCCGCCCGCGAAATCGAGCAGCCAGGCGAGAAGCTCCTGCGCCACAATGGAGGGCTGACGTTCGTCCCGATCCGTCCCGGTACCGGTCACAAAGGAAATCATCAGACAATCCCGAGCCGCCAGCAGCAGATCCAAAAAGACGTTGCGGTTGTCAATACGGCTGTCGCGGTCGCCCCGTCGGGGATGGACTACCATCAGATCGAATTCTTCTCGCGAACTGCTCCCGGGAAAAGCACTGTCGGCATTGAGACCGAGCACCGCAATCACGCGGTACGGCAGATTGCGCATCTCAGTCATCCCGCTGAAGGTCACGGCATTGCCGCCGTAGGCGCTCACGGGCGAGGTCTGCAGCTTTCCGGTCAGCGCCTCGACAAAGAGCGCATAGGACACGCGCTCGACTTCGGCCGGCGAGCGTGCCGCCATGTTCATTTCTTCCGCGAGCATCGACACGACCCGACGGATCGTCTCGAAACCGTCATCCCCGGCACCGGCCGGGAAAAAATCCGCCAGCATCGCCCCGAACCATCTCTGCCACTCGTCCGGCGTCTTTGCCTCTTCGGTTTGAAGACGGGCACACTCGAGTTTGCCCGCTACCTGAAGCAGTCCTTCGAGCAACAGCGGTCTGTCTCCCACGGAAACCCAACCGCCCTCATTGCCCCGGACCGGCAACGTGTCTCCCCAGGGCTCGACGGCCTCTTCCGGCATGAAGAACCCCATCGTCAGTCTCTCGAGTGCGCGCTCGAGTGACATATCGTGCATGACTTCCGGCAACACCGGCTGACCATCATGCCGTTCGATGGCCTCAAGATGCCTGTCCGAGAATCCGAAACGATAGCCCGCCTGGACAAGCCAATCGTTCAGAACGGCCATATCCGACACGGAAAAGCCGTACTTTTCACTCACAACGGGCAGACTCACCCATTCGATAAAGCCGAGCAGATCCGCCCGTCCCGCCAACAATCCGAGCAGACCCATCACCGCCGAGGCGGCGGGGTCCGAATCCGACGGTCTCGCGCCGGAGACCGTCCAGGGAATGCGACGCGAAGAAGGCAGACTGCCGAAGACCTTGTCGATTAAGGGCGCCGCCCCGGAAATATCGGGCATCACGACTAAAACGTCATCGGGCCGCAGTGACGAATCCTTCACAAACAGAGACTGGAGCCAGTCCGCAAGATTTTCCAACTCGCGCGTGGCCGTCGGCGCACGAACAAAAAGGACCGACTCATCCTCACGGCGAAAAACCGATCGATGCGGATCCCCGTCTTTGAGATCGGGATTCAAATCGAGGATCGAATCCTGAATCCGGCGCAGCAGACGCTCGTCACCGGCCTCCAAAAAGTAGTTCTGTACGTCCACATCGGTTTCGATCCGCAAATCCTGATGACGGCCGGCGTAAGCCTCCCAATCGGCACAGACCGTGCGTCGTATGGGAGCGGGCGTCAGATCGGGCGCATAGGCAGGCGCATCCAATTCCGAGAGCAACGAGGCTTCGGCGCCCTCCTCGCCTGCCGTCTCGGGACCTTGGGTAAAACGCCAGAGACGGTCAAGATTGGCCCGGGTCGAACGGCCGTTGTCGGCCAGAATCGGATGAACGTTGTCACCCGACACACTGCCGGCACCCCAGTTCATCAGACTGCGGGGAATGAGGTCGTACCAGTAACGGTCCGTCGGATTCAGCAAATAGAGCCAGACATCGCGCCCGGGTTTGGCAAAGGCTTTGAGAATCGGCAGCATCAGGGGCGGTACCACCACCGGGACGAACAAATGCAGATTGTCAGGCAATGCCACGGAGACATCCCCCTCTTCCCTTTCAAAAGGCGTCACATCGCCCGTCTCGGCAAATTGCTTCAGCACCGCCGGAAAATCCCGAATAAAACCGGTCCCCGACCACTGGGGCGACTCAAACAGTCGGCGCCATAGCGCCCGCTGCCAGTGAAAGTCCGGATGACTTTCAAGCCGTCGCCGTTCGGCCTCGTGCTCACGCCCCCGGGGAAGCATCTCCGTATGCACCCCCAGCCATTCAAGAATCCAGTCAAAGCGATAGCTCGCATAGGTCATGAATTTTTCAGCCACGTGCGTTGCCAGCCGATAGACCTGAACCTCGTCCTTGCCTTCCAGATAATGACGAAGCCGGGGATAATTTTCTCTGAACGACCCTTCGCCCTTTTCGCACAGGGCCTGCCAAATCATCCAGACGGCCTCGGGCCCGATCAGATTCGTCACGTCGCGGGAAAAATGATTCATCCATGCCCCGAGCGTCATGCAGTCGATCCCGGCACAAATTCCGTCACGTCTCGCAATCGAACGCTTCAGGTCCTTTTCGACGGCTACCGACGGGATCACGACGGGAACCCTCTCAAAGGCCCGACTCAGAAGATTCTCATCGCTGACCGCCGAATCAACAAAACGCAGGTTCTCGATGTTGTGCATCAGTACGGCCTTGAGCACTTCATAACTGTTGCTGTAGACGGTATGAATCAATTTCCGCTCCTTGGATATCGTCCGGTTATAGCTGTAGTCTATAGGATCCCTGTCAAACAAAAACGGGAGTCGTTCGAAAACGCTCCCGTTTTTTTCACTTGCTACGCTCGGAATCAGGCCAGAGCGCCCTTTTCACCGTCAAGTCCCACCAGTGCCAGTGCGGCGAGTACCGTGGTCTGCGGACCCAGCCAGATCTTGTCGGCAATGAAGTATTCCTTCAGGCTATGTTCGTTGCAGCAAACGCCGCCCGTGCCGATACAGGTCGAAGGAATGTTCTTCGACATCGGCATGTTCGCGTCCGTCGAGGACGGGCCGAAGCGCTTCACCTCCAGACCGAGAACATCCATAGCACCGAGAGCGGCCTGAACGGCAGGGCAGTCGGCCGGACGCATCCCGGCCGGACGATTGCCGATCTGCTTCTTGACGAGCTTCAGATGCATCGAAGGATCCGCCTTCGTCCAGTGCGCGTTTTCGAGTTCCACGGCTTTTTCAAAGCAACCGAGCACAAAGGCTTCGAGCTTGTCGAGTTCTTCGACGTTGACAGAACGCAGGTCGACATCCACTTCACAGTGAGCGGCAATTGTATTGACCGTCGTACCGCCCTTGATCGTCCCGATCGTATAAGTCGTCTTGGGATCTTCCGGCAGTTCCATATCGGCAATCAGAGCGCCGGCACGGCACATGGCGTGAATGGCCGACGGCACCTTGCCGTAATCGATATAGGAGTGGCCGCCTTCGCCCTCGATCGAAAGACGCCAGCGGTGAGCCCCCGTCGCACCGTTCTGAACCGTATGCACATTGGCCATGTCCACGCCGATAAAGCCGTCGATCTGACGGGAACCGTCAAAGAGTGCCTTGGCACCGCGGATATCGCCATTGCCTTCTTCACCGACGGTACCGACGAAGAGAATGTCGCCTTCGGTCTGAATCTCGGCCTTTTCCAGAGCACGAAGCGTCTGCAGAACGCTGCGAAGACCCGAGGCGTCGTCACCGATGCCGGGACCGTAGAGATGATCGCCTTCACGACGAACGGTCAGGGGCGTACCAGCGGGGAAAACCGTATCCAAGTGAGCGGCAATCGCGAGGACGGGACCGTTGCCGCGTCCGGGACGACGACCGACAACATTACCGCTTTCGTCAATCACGACATCCTTGAGACCGTACTGCTTGAGAAGCTCAGCAAAGGCTTCGGCACGAACGCCTTCGGCAAACGTCGGCGATTCGATCTCGGCAATTTTCACCTGTTCGTCCAACGCGTAATCGGCTTCGTCAACACAAATCTGCAGGGCTTTCTTGACGTTTTCCTTGGCGGCGAGAGCGGCCATACGTTCCTTCATCGAGTCCATCAGAACGGGCTTGTCATTCATGACTGAATTCTCCTTCTATTCTTTAGTCCATAGCCCGCCGGCGGTCAACCTCGAGCTTAATCAATTTATCTATTGTAGCAATCCCGAAATGTTAAGCCCCTCTCAGCGCTTGACGAAAACCCCTATACTTAGTCTCTTCCGAGGTTCACAAAGGGTTTTTCCCTAGACAAATATGCAAGGGATCCCCCCTTGAATAAACGTTTCCCCGCACTCAGCATCCCAGGCCTTCCCGCCAAACTTGCGTCAGGCGCTCCATGGTCCAGGCCGCATTGGCCGGACTGCTTGAGGGAAGCGTCACGAGACGGCACTCAGAAAGTCTTCTTGAGCAAACATTTCTAGTTACCTTTTGCCATACTGCTTCGCTCTTTTTCCCGTTAAAGGCAATGATCTGAACGGAAGGACAGCGATCGAGCAGCCCGAGAAAATCATTGGGTTCACCCTCTCGAATGGCGCTGTCCAAACTGCCTTTGCGACGACAACGGCCGAGAGTATCCCAGAGCGCAATTCGATGAGCCTTGAGGGCCTCGTAGCGAACCGAAAAGTCCTCGTGAAGCAACGCGTGGGCATCATCGGGAAAAAGAGCGGCCATCAGTGGCCAAAATCGGTTCCGCGGATGGCCATAATAACGTCCGGCCGCCAGCGAGGCGGTCGAAGGCATACTGCCCAACAGCAAAACGGTCGGCCTGTCGCCGACAACCGGAGGAAAGCCGGTGAGGATGCTCGAACTCATGAGGAAAAGCGTTCCTTTTTGTGATGTGCTCAGACGACCCGCCCGGAGACGCTCCGTCAGTTTTTTCTATTCGTCGGTCTCTTTGAGAGAACAAACTTTCACAATTCTTCGGTGATTTGAAACAACCTGTACGCCACAGCGGTGTAGAGTGTTTTTTACTTTCCATCAGAGATCACCATGTCCCGACTACTCGAACAAATCACCCGGCGCTCGCTGGTTTTTCTTCCGCTCGACCCCGAGACGATTCTCAAAGTCTTCCAAACCGAGTCGGATGAAGACATTTTCCAAGCCTCGCATCTCATTACCCGGCGTTGCGCCTCCCGAGTCTTTGATGTTTGCACGATTGTGAATGCCAAATCGGGACACTGTACGGAAGACTGCCATTGGTGTGCGCAATCCCGCCATTGGCCGACGGACGTCAACATTACGCCGATCATTCCGGCTGACCATACCGACAAGGCCCTGGATCGAGCCGAACAGCTCGGCATCAAAAAGTTTTCCTTCGTGACGTCCGGGCGAAAGCTCTCCAAACGGGAAACGGAGGAAATCCGTCCCCGGATCACCCAGGCGGCCTCACGCCCCTCCCTGCAAGTCTGCGGTTCTTTCGGTCTGATGGACGAAGCCGCATTCCGGTCGCTCAAGGCCGCCGGTCTTCACCGCGTCCACTGCAATCTGGAAACGGGAGAGGCGTTCTTTCCGTCCGTCTGCACAACTCACACCCAACAAGAAAAAATCGCCACACTCAAGGCGGCCCTGCGGGCGGATCTGGAGATCTGTTCCGGAGGACTCTTCGGTATCGGTGAACGCTTTGAAGACCGAGTCGAACTCGCCTTCCGCCTGAGGAAACTGTCGGTGCCGTCCATTCCCCTCAACTTTCTGACGCCCATTCCCGGAACGCCGCTGGCAGATGCGCACCCTCTCTCGCCCTCGGACATTCTCCGAACCGTCGCCCTCTTTCGGCTCGTCAATCCCGGCGCCTATCTGCGCTTTGCCGGCGGACTCGGCCGAATGAGTCGGGCAACCATCGAACAAGGCCTTTATGTCGGCATGAACAGCGCCATCGTCGGCGATTTTCTCACCACCTCGGGACTCAACGTCAAAACGATTCTCGAGCTGGCTGAAAACTCAGGATACCGAACGGGCGCTTCTTAACCGAGGATATATTCCGTTCCGATTTTGCAGACACCGCCGACGCACCAACCGGTTGCAAACAAGAAGGCCGCCAATGCCATCAAAAACAGTACGAACACCAGAACTCGGAACATCATTTTCATTTTCACGTCTCCCAGATCCCATCCTCGCCATAGCCTCTGACACAACCATTGCAACGACAGAAACAACTCTTCTTATTGTCGTCTTTTTTCTTCGGCGCGTCAGAGAACCCTCGGGTTAATCCCAGATGTCCGAAGCAAACACCTGCCCTGCCGGACCGGTTTTCAGTCGACTACTCAACCGTCCGAAATTCTGTTATCCTTCGAGCACTTTCAGACATCCTATCCACGGACGGTTTTGTTTCTTCTTCGTTCTCGCAAGGTGACACCTTGAAAAACGCCTTTCTTCAACTCCACATTTCGATTCTGCTGGCCGGCTGGACCGGTATTTTCGGAAAACTGCTGTCCCTCTCGCCCGGTCTTATTGTTTTTTGGCGCATTGTGATTGCGGGCAGCTGTCTGTGGCTGTGGCTGTGGTTCCTGAAGAAAATCGAACACGTCACGACTCGGGACAAATTCGGGATTCTCGGTGTCGGCGCTCTGCTTGCCCTGCAGTGGACACTGTTTTACGCCTCCATCCGCTACTCCAATGTGAGTATCGGTGTCGTCGCCTTCTCGTCCATCGGCTTTTTCACCGCCATTATCGAACCTCTGATGAACCGACGGCGCATTTCTCTCAGAGAAGTGGCTTTCTCGCTCGTCACCATTCTCGGGATCTCACTGATCTTTCACTTTGACGCCCAATACCGTCTCGGTATTATTCTCGGTCTGATCGGCGCTGCCGCCGCGGCACTGCTTGCTGTCTTCTTTAAGAAGTACCGTGCCAAATATCAAAGCGAAACCGTCATGAGCTGGCAACTTCTCGGCGGGTTCTGCTTCTCGGTGGTGGCTCTGCCCTTCTATGTCACGCTGATGCCGGCAGAACCCTTCTTCCCGGTCTGGCCGGATACGATGTATCTGGTCATTTTCGCGATACCCTGTACGCTCTTTATGTATCTCCTGCAGATCCAATCCCTGCAGCACATTTCCGCGTTCACGGTCAATCTGTCATATAACCTCGAACCGATTTACTCCATTATTCTCGCCATGATTATTTTTGACGAGTCCAAGGATCTCGGTCTCTCCTTTGTCGGCGGGGTCGGTCTGATTGCCCTCTCGGTGGCGTTACAGAGTTTCGCCGTCATGCACGACAACCGTCGGGCAAGAAAGTTGCAGGCACAACGCCTGAATGAGGCTCTCGAACAGGATCGGCACTCGCAGGCATCATAAGCCTTCTCCGCCGGAACCAAAAGAGTCCTTGAGCATCATCCATCGGCTCAAGGACTCTTTTTTTGGAAAACGACCTCGTTATCCGCGTTGCCAATCCCTCAGAAAACGCCGGAGACTGCCACAGGCATAACCCAGCGCATAGGCTTCCTCATGGAGTCGGCCGATCAGTGCTTCCACATCCGGCAACGGCAGGCGATCGGCCAAATATCCGCGCAAAGCCTCTTCAAGCACCGCTTCCGGCGGACGATGCTTCATCTCGGCCAAGGCCCGAAGAGTATGCAACGCCTCGGGGGACAACCGTCCCATCAGCTCCCGGATCGCCACCGGGACCGGACCCCCAGAAGAGACTCGGCCCTCGTCCGACATCGACCAGCCTCTCAGCGGGAACGGCGAGCCAGCGCGAGCGTTGTCACCACAACCTGCGCTTCAATCAGACGGGCGACTGCGTCATTAAGTTCGTCACGAGACGCGGCGATCGTAAACAGGCGGTATTCCTCGTCGAAACTCAGGCCGTTGGCAATCCAGTTGTCATGAAAAACACGCCATTCCGGTTCCGTCATCAAGCTCTGGGGATTCTGGATATGGTGAGCCGCTTCGGCGTTGTCATGCAAAAAAAGCGTGCCGCCGGGCAGTGTACGGACAAAAACACGGACGGCATCCTCCGTCCCAGGGAAACGCATGGGAGAAATAATCAGATCGTCCTCCGGGCGTTCCTGACCGAGCTTCAGACTCGGGCGAACCTGCAAAAATTGTTCCAAAGCATTGAAAGTCAGCATAATCATTTCCTCGATCGTGTACAGCAGACCGACTGTTCTGTCATCGGCGAATCCCGTTTCTTGCTCTGAGGTGATTCGCTTCGGAAAGCACGGCCTCTATGTCGGTTATTCTGGAGGTTTGTCGGCTTTCAACGAACGGCATATCGGCCTCCCAGCGGAAAACCGCCCCGAACAAAAAAGGGGGCTGTCCTGCAGGGAATGAGTTTTAGATGATAACAGGATTTCCCGAAGCCGTCTTGAGCGCATCGGGTTAGAAAAACGTCGGCCCGACCGTGTTCAGACATCGCCGGCTGGGGCTCCGGTGAAGAGAGCCGCCCAGCTTCCGCAAACATTCGTCACCACGGCGTCCACCTCCGGCTCGTCAAGCCGGCGTGAACGGCTGACGATATCGTGCGCAAGATCCGCCGCCTGCGAAGCAAATGCCTCGCAGGCCCGCGTCAGCACCTGTCTGTCCGAATGACCGCGATCGTTGATCAGCTCGGCCAAATACGCCGCCATAGCGGCGCCGTGCCACTCGGAATCCGTACGGTAATAGGGATTTCCGCCACTGAAAGCTGTCACCAGCCACCGGACCAGCTTGGCCTTCGCTTCCTCGAACGCCTCGGCACTCATCTCACCGGCAGCGACCTTGCGCTCCCGGTCGACCATATTGCTCAAGGCCGCACGGAAAATCCCTTCGACCACTGTTATATCAAGCAGACTCGGCAGTCTTTGAGCCTTCGAGCCGTGATCAAATCCGCAACACCCGGCCATCTGCCGTCTCAGTTGAGCTTGTCAGCGCGACGGCCGAGGAATCGGTTAGTCCAGTAGGCCGACAGCGTACCGACTTCGGTCTGCAGAACATTCACGTCGAGATCTTCACGCTGACCGACTTCCTGCACCATCGTGTAGACGGCACGGACAAAATCACGACAGACAAAGACAAGGACAGATCGAGGATTGTCGCGATCGATATCCTGCGGCAGCGCTTCGCGGCTGTAATACGCCGCATGTTCCTGCTGCAACATCTCGACCAGGGCCGTCCCGACGTATGGCAGATGCATGTCGAAACCGTCATTTTCCCCCATCAGAGAACGGGCCAGATGGCGAGCGACGACGTCGTCATATTCGGTCGCCTGTTCACTGGTCATTTCCCCCATGCTCACCTGACGCATGCGCTTGAGAATATCCCAGATACACCCCGTCAGCAGTGCTTCGAACTCACCTTCGCGAATAATAATTTTTTCCGGTGCCTTCGTTTCGGCTGCGGCAGCAGTCTTATCTTCTGTCATTCGATATCCTTAATGAGATTTGAGGGCATAGTCGCCCAAAATAATGTCGGCCCAGTTGGCAAAGTGTGCCGTAAACAGCGGATCGTGAATCAATTGCTTGAGAATCTCGTCGGCATTCTCCACACCGGGATGATTGTCACACCAGACCTCGGCAATGGACGCGGCTTCCTGGAAACACGTCATCACCGCCAACGGAAACAGACTTTCATCGTCGGCAAAGCGTTCCAGATCGTCAGCGTCCATCTCCGCCAACACTTCCGAGAGCGGCGTGCGCAGAGCGGCACCGGCACGGTGGAAATCCCATCCGGCCGGCAACTCGATCGAAGCGGTCGAGCCCATAAAAATCGAAGCCACCCCAAACACATGGTTGGCATAATCCTCAGGATCTCCATCCGTCATCAGCACATAAAGTGCATCCCGGGCACTGTACATCAGCACTTCCGCCAGCACGGCTGGATCGGCAACATTCGGAATTGAAACAATAGCGGTGTCGGACATAAGGCCGCCTACTCCTGAGAATTGAGAACGAAAAAATCCGGCGAAAAAAGAACTTCGCGGTTCTGCCAAATTATAACGACAGTCAACAAAAACCCGTGCAACCGATACGTTGCACGGGCAAAAAAGCGCTCACGATCGCGATCACCCTCTACACTTTGGGGGGCAGGGCCTTGTCCGCCTGCTTGACCCCTTCCACAATCTTCATCGCGGAAGAAATCATCGCAGACATATCGCCCAAATTGCCGGGAACAATCAGCGTATTGTTCGTACGAGCAAGTTCCTTAAAGGCTTCCACATACCGCTCGGCCACCTGCAGATTCACGGCATCCATACCGCCCTTTTCCTGCGTGGCCGCCGCTACCCGTCGCAGAGCCTCGGCCGTGGCCGTAGCCAGAGCCAGTGTGGCGGCCGCCTGACCTTCCGCTTTGTTGATTTCAGCCTGTTTTTCCCCTTCGGACTGTGCAATAGCGGCTTCACGCGCCCCTGTCGCCAGATTGATCTGCTCGAGCTTGCGGCCTTCGGACGCGGCAACCACCGCACGTTTTTCACGTTCGGCCGTAATCTGTTGCTGCATGGCCTGAAGAATGACGGCCGGCGGCGTCAGGTCCTTGATTTCATAACGGAGAACCTTTACCCCCCAGTTAAGGGCCGCTTCGTCAATGGCGGAAACGACGGACTTGTTGATGAGATCTCGCTCTTCAAACGTCTTGTCCAATTCCATTTTGCCGATCACCGAACGCAACGTGGTCTGGGCAAGCTGAGTAATGGCGATAATATAGTTCGACGTCCCGTAAGAAGCACGTTCAGGATCCGTCACCTGGAAAAAGAGCACGCCGTCCACGGTGAGCTGAGTATTATCGCGAGTAATACAAACCTGACTCGGCGTATCCAGAGGAATTTCCTTGAGCGAATGACGATATGCCACACGATCGATAAAGGGAATAATAAAGTTCAGACCGGGCTTGAGAACACAATGGAATTTCCCGAGTCGTTCGACCACCCAGGCTGTCTGTTGCGGAACCACCTTCAGCGAACGGAAGGCAAAAATAACCGCAATAAAAAGAAAAACCAGCGTAAAGAGCATGAAATCGGAGATCAACATAAACCAGACTCCTTCCGGCAAAAAAACTTTAGAGATCGGTCATCAGACCTTAGGCAACGGTTTGAGGATCAACTGTGCCCCGTCAACGCGATCGATCAGCCAGATGCCCGGCGAAAGAACGCCTTCGCCAGGACGAGCAATCCAGGGCGCGCCTCGGTACTGGACAACGGCCAGACCGTCGGAACCAACCGCTTCGACCGTCACGATCTGATCACGGTCAAGCTTCATGAGAACCTCAGCCTGATCGTCTGGTTGGGATTTGAACCGACGAACCAGAAACGCTCCGGCGACCGTCAAAACGGCACAGACGGCCAACTGCCAGGACACCGGCAGTCCGGCATAGCTTGTCAACCCTCCGCCGGCACACCCGACCGCAACGACCAACAGATAAATTGTCCCGGTGAGCATTTCAGCGCCGGCAACCAACAGAGCCAGAACAAACCAGATAACGGTAGCGGAAATGGACATCGTTGTTACTCCACAAGGGATTGGAGATTGTTGTAAGACAGATCTCAGAGAGCCCGTCACTTTTTCGTAATGTAGCACGAATGCCTATATAGCCTCCGGCTTTCTTCTATAAACGGATACAAATTGGCCCGCCACCTGGGAAAAGCGACGGGCCATTGCGGATCGGAATCAGAGACTCCGACAGTGTCTTTCAGCCAAAATTACTTGCTGGCTGCGAGACGACGCCACGTGTCAACGACCGTATCCGGATTCAGGGAGATGGATTCAATCCCTTCCTTCATCAACCATTCGGCGAAGTCGGCGTGGTCGGAAGGACCCTGACCGCAGATACCGACGTACTTGCCGCGGGCACGGCAGGCCTTGATCGCCATCGAGAGCATGGCCTTGACGGCGTCGTTACGTTCGTCGAAGGAAGCGGCTACCAGACCGGAGTCGCGGTCAAGACCGAGCGTGAGCTGGGTCATGTCGTTGGAGCCGATGGAGAAACCGTCGAAGTAGTCGAGGAACTTGTCGGCGAGAACGGCGTTGGACGGGATTTCGCACATCATGTTGATGCGCAGACCGTTTTCACCGCGCTTCAGACCATGGCCGGCCATGATTTCCGTCACGCGGGCAGCTTCATTCACCGTACGGACGAACGGAATCATCAGTTCAACGTTGGTGAGACCCATTTCATCGCGAACGAACTTCATCGCACGGCATTCCATGGCGAAGCAGTCGGCGAAGGAGTTGGCGATATAGCGAGAAGCGCCGCGGAAGCCGAGCATGGGATTTTCTTCTTCCGGTTCGTACTGAGCACCACCGATCAGCTTGCGGTATTCGTTGCTCTTGAAGTCGGACATACGGACGATGACCTTCTTCGGATAGAAGGCGGCGGCAATCGTAGCCACGCCTTCGGCGATACGGCGTTCGAAGAATTCCTTCGGGCTGGCGTAACCGGCGGACAAACGTTCGGCGGCGTCGCGAAGTTCGCTCGGAACATTCGGGTAGTCAAGAACAACCTTCGGGTGGATACCGATATTGTTGTTGATGATGAATTCAAGACGGGCCAGACCAACCCCCTTGTTCGGGATGTTCTGGAATTCGAAGGCAAGCTGCGGGTTGCCGACGTTCATCATGACCTTCACGGGGCATTCCGGAAGGGCACCGCGCTGAACTTCTTCAATGGCAACTTCCTGAAGACCGGCATAGATATTGCCCGTATCGCCTTCAGCACAGGAGACCGTCACTTCATCGCCTTCGGCCAGACGTTCGGTCGCGTCACCGCAACCGACAACGGCCGGGATACCCAGTTCGCGAGCAATAATGGCTGCGTGGCAGGTGCGACCGCCGCGGTTCGTCACGATGGCGGAAGCCTTCTTCATCACCGGTTCCCAGTTGGGGTCGGTCATGTCCGTGACGAGCACGTCACCAGCCTGAACGCGATCCATTTCGGCAGCGCTTTCAACGATGCGAACCGGACCAAGACCCACCTTCTGACCAATAGCACGACCCTGGCAAAGGAGACGACCCTTGGTCTTCAAGCTGTAGCGAAGCTGAACGTCAGACTTGCTCTGCTGGGACTTAACGGTTTCCGGACGAGCCTGGAGAATGTAGA
>Magnolia_p2__coassemble_784_pt1 | contig 32901 bp, 26 predicted proteins | sample Magnolia_p2__metabat2_high_PE_017 | metagenome-assembled genome bin Magnolia_p2
AGTACTACGTTCGGGACGTAGGAGTCGGAGGTTCGAATCCTCTCACCCCGACCAGGATTTAAAAAAAGGCACTGTCGCAAGACGGTGCCTTTTTTCTTATCCGTTCCTCAAACAATCGGAGTGCTCTATGGCAACCATCATCGGCCTAACCGGCGGTATCGGCGCGGGGAAAAGTACCGCAGCGACCACCTTTCTTGATGCCGGCATTTCAATCATTGATGCAGACCGCCTCTCCAGAGAGCTGACCGGCCCCCATGCTCCGGGCTCTCAAGCCGTAGCCCTCACTTTCGGAAAAGAGTTTCTTGATCCGAGCGGAGCCATGGATCGCACACGTATGCGCAATCTGGTGTTTGGCAATCCCAACGCACTCAAAGAGTTGGAAAACATCCTTCACCCTTTGATTGCCCGTCGCGTCGAAGAAGAAGCACTGATCCACCAACAAGACGACTTTCTCATCTACGATTGTCCGTTGCTATACAAACAAGCCCTGCGTCCGCTAACACTCTCGCGCATTCTTGTCATTGACGCTCCCGACAGCCAACGGCTGGCCCGCATCATGACACGCCCCGGCATCACGAAAGAGACTGCTGAACGGATGATGGCGGCTCAACCCTCCCGATCGGTCTTTCTTTCTCTGGCTGATGACGTTATTCTTAACGCTGGAACTCCGGCGGAATTGCACGATGCCGTTTTACGCTATCTCAAGCAGCTTTCCCATCCGCTCTCGGATACGAGTTTTTCCGATTAGGAAAAAAGCTCATGCTGTGATATGTTTATATGATTCCTCTTCTCTTTCCACAACGTGAAGTAAATGGCCGGTGCAGATTTTCTTTTGTACGAATTTCCCTGTAACGAAAAAATTCGTACTTATCTTCGTCTTGAAGTTCTCTTCCATCGCTATGACTGGTTTTGCAATCAAGAAAGTCCGGTTGCTCACCAAAGTGCCATCTCTGCCCTGTTCGACCTTCTGGATGCAACAGCTCGTTCCGATCTGAGAAACGAACTGATCCAGGCTCTGGAACGTCAGCGCCAACGGCTCGTAACTGCAGGTCCCGGCTTTGAGGCTCGCCTGGAAGAAATTGAAAAGGTCACCGCTCTGGTCGCTTCCTGTGTTGGCAAAACCGGACAGAGCGTACGGGCCAATCAGTGGTTGCAGCTGATTCGTACTCGACAGTCCATCGTCGGAGGTACCTGTGAATTCGATCTGCCTCAGCTTCATCGCTGGCTCAACATTTCTCCCGGCGAACGTCGGGCAGAACTGGTCTGTTACGGCGAAACGCTCGACCCCATCCGACAGGCAACCCTGCTCTTACTGACGATTCTGAGAGAACATCCGAAGGCTGAGAGTCTGGTCGCCGAAAAGGGAATTTATCAGTATTCCACGCGAGACTTTCCCAACTGCGCGCTGGCTCGAATCTCGCTTCCTATCGATTGCCCGTACATTCCCGAAGTCAGCGCCAACAAGTACATGATTTGGATCCGTTTTTCGAAGCCGGATGAAGAACACAAACTCCATCCCGTCCGACATACCGACATCCCATTCAATCTTGAACTCTGTACTCTTTGCTAGGTTTTTTTATGAAAATCAACTGTCCGACTTGTGGAAAATCGATTGAATACTCTCCCAAAAATCCCTGGCGTCCCTTTTGTTGCGAGCGCTGTAAGCTCATCGATTTGGGCGCCTGGGCCAGTGACGAATACGTTATAGAGGGCGAACCCGGCTCCGCCGCCAGAATGGCTCCCGAAGAATTGGAATCCGCTGCCATGCACGCCGTTGAAAGGGCAGAACGCCTGGCAAGGAAAATTGGGAAAAAATAACGTTCGTACAGCTTCCTACAAAAAAAAGCGAATCATCCGATTCGCTTTTTTTGTAGGGAGATCCGATACTTTAGCAGGGTTTCACGCCGTGAGCGCCCTTATCCTGCCAGGTCCGCAGATTGGCCGCCGGCACACCTTCGACATAAACCGGCAAACGGGGTTCGCCATCCTTAAGGACAAGTTCGAACTGCTCCGGAGTTACCACAACGAAATCAAAATCCATTGCTACAGCTTTCATCACATCGTCGAGCGTCTCGACACGCGTACCGACAAAACGATGCTTTTTATCCCGAACAACCGTTGCATGCAGGGCATCCACTGTATAGGTGAGCGTATCGACACTGGGATCCCAGACATCCGGCAAATCCACACGATTCAGGATAGCCTGATCCACCGGCAGCAACAATCCCGGCGTACGCTCAACGGGCGCATAAAAACCGAACTCCTGCCCTTCTCGAGCCTTCCCGGAACCGACAAAGTCATACGAGCGTCGGAAATGCAGACGCACATGAGCATGCTCGTAACGATGCTCCGTAACAAACCAGGGGAAAGAATCCGCCACGGCAATATCCAGCTCTTCCTTCAGTTCCCGAACCAGAGCCTGATGAACGGTTTCTTCCGCCTCCACCTTACCACCGGGAAATTCCCAGTAACCGGCATAGGGTTTTCCAGCCGGACGAGATCCGAGCAATACCTTGCCATCCTCACGGATCAAAACGCCGACAGCCACATCCACAATCTTATTTTCACTCACGATTCAATCCTTTTGAGAAGGGAAACCAGCCCCGTTGAAAGAAGGGCAAACTTCTTTGATTGTACGCCATAGGAACGACTGAGTTGAACTTTCCCCGACTCCAATATCAACCGTTTCCCTTCGGAATCATAAAAAACAAACCCCGCCGGGGGCTCGAGCGACAAGCATCCTCAGCGGGGAATGTTCGTATTGATCCGATTAAGCCAACTTGCCGTGGCAATCCTTGAACTTCAGTCCGGAACCGCAAGGACAAGGATCATTGCGTCCGCAGTGGGCAAATACGGCAGGATCCAGCTCTTCGGCATCGGCCGTCTGAGTTCCGCCGGCCGGTGCGGATGCCGGTTCCTGAGCAACCGGTTCGGGCATCCGAATTTCAACGTTCATCAACACCTTAACCAGCGTTTCTCGGATCTGGTCAAGCAACTGTTCAAACATATTGAAAGCTTCGCGCTTGTATTCCTGTTTAGGCTGCTTCTGGGCATAGCCGCGAAGGAAAATCCCCTGACGCATAGCATCGAGAGCGGCGATGTGCTGACGCCACATCTGGTCCAGAACCTGAAGCAAGACCGAACGGGCAAAGCTGGTGAAGCCCTCACGCCCGACAAGCTCTTCTTTCGCGCCATAAATTTCATTGACACGAGCCAACAAGGCCTCGAGAAGATCTTCATCAGTAAACTGATCGTTTTCATCAAGCAGCTTCTGCAGATCAATTTCCACCATGAATTCGGCCGCCAACTTCGCCTGAAGCCCCTGCAGATCCCATTGTTCTTCGACCGTTTCAAGCGGCACGTACGCACGGAAGAGATCCGTAAAGAGACCGGTACGCAGATTGGAAAGCAATTCCGAAATGTCCGTGCTTTCCAAAATATCGTTGCGCAGACCATAAATTTCATGACGCTGGTCATTCTGAACATCGTCAAATTCCAGCAACTGCTTACGAATATCGTAGTTATGTCCTTCGACCTTTCGCTGAGCGGATTCGATCATGCGACTGAGCATCTTGGACTCGATCGCCACACCCTTTTCCAATTTCAGTCGATCGGCGATGGCTCGCATACGCTCACCGCCAAAAATACGCAGGAGCTGATCTTCCATGGACAGATAGAAACAGGAACTGCCCGGGTCGCCCTGACGACCCGCACGACCGCGAAGCTGATTGTCAATACGACGGGATTCATGGCGTTCGCTACCGATAATGCGCAAACCGCCTGCAGCAATCACCTCGTCGTGAAGAACCTGCCACTGCGCCTTCACCTTGGCAATACGGTCTTCACGTTCAGCCTCATCAAGAGTTTCATCCGCACGGATTTCGTCAATGGCCTTGTTGATACCGCCCCCCAGGACAATGTCAGTTCCTCGACCGGCCATGTTGGTGGCGATCGTTACCACACCAGGCCGACCGGCCTCCAGAATGATCTGAGCTTCACGTTCGTGTTGCTTGGCATTGAGTACGTTATGGGGAATGCCTTCCTTGGTCAGCAACTGAGAAACCAATTCGGAATTTTCAATCGAGGTCGTCCCGAGAAGAACCGGCTGCTTGCGTTCGTAGCAGGCTTTCACGTCTTCGATAATCGCGGCGTATTTTTCCTCGACGGTACGGTAAACCTTATCCTGTTCATCGATACGGACCATCTTGCGATGTGTCGGAATCACGACCGTTTCAAGACCGTAAATATCCTGGAACTCATAGGCTTCCGTATCGGCCGTCCCGGTCATCCCGGAGAGCTTTTCGTACATGCGGAAGAAGTTCTGGAAGGTGATGGACGCCATGGTCTGATTTTCCTGCTGGATCTTCACGCCTTCCTTGGCTTCTACAGCCTGGTGAAGCCCTTCGCTCCAGCGACGGCCCGGCATCAGACGTCCGGTGAACTCGTCAACAATGATCACCTCTCCGTTCTGCACAACATAATGCTGATCGCGCTGGAACAGCGTATGAGCTCGCAACGAAGCATTCAGATGGTGCATCAGAATGATATTTTTCGGCGAGTAGAGCGTTTCGCCTTCCTTCACCAGACCGCGTTCGGCCAAAATGGCCTCCAGGTGTTCATGGCCGGCTTCGGAGATATAGACCTGATGAGCCTTTTCATCGACCCAATAATCCCCTTCTCCCTTCTCCTCCATCTGACGGGTCAGCAATCCGGGAATATCGTTAATAGCCTGATACAGCTCGGTATTGTCGTCGGCGGGACCGGAAATAATCAAAGGCGTACGGGCCTCGTCAATCAAGATGGAGTCGACTTCGTCAACGATAGCGTAGTAAAGCGGACGCTGGCGTCGGTTGTTGACGTCATACTCCATGTTGTCGCGCAAATAGTCAAAACCGAATTCATTATTCGTGCCGTAAGTAATGTCGGCGGCATACGCCATGCGCTTTTGTTCGGTATTCTGACCGGAAAGAATCTTCCCGACGCTCAACCCCAGCCAGTTATAAAGACGTCCCATCCAATCGGCGTCACGGGACGCCAGATAATCGTTCACCGTCACAACATGACAGCCTTTGCCGGCCAACGCATTCAGATATACGGCAAGCGTAGCGGTCAGCGTCTTCCCTTCACCGGTGCGCATTTCGGCAATCTTGCCGTCATTCAAAACCATGGCACCGATGAGCTGCACATCGAAATGACGCATTCCCAACACACGAACAGACGCTTCGCGTACCACGGCAAACGCTTCGGTCAACAAATCGTCGGTCGTCGCCCCTTGAGCAATACGATCACGAAATTCCTGAGTCTTGGCCTTGAGTTCCTCATCGGACAGGGCCTGCATGGCAGGTTCGAGCTTGTTGATGGCATCACACTGACGGCGATACTGTTTAATCAGCCGATCATTACGGCTACCGAAGATTTTGGTGAGAAGTTCGTCAAACATTGTCGATTTTCTTTATCTGCTTGGAGTATCTCAAAGATATTCTCTTATCGATACCGACGGTTTCGCGACGGAGCACGTTATCCGTGCTAACCTTTTTTTCGAGCAAACCCGAGACGATCTTATTTCGACTTATCTCGATAAAGACGAAAAAGTTCTTGAGAATTCAAGGACTCGCCGAGGGTAACTGTTGGATTATCGCACAGAATCCTGCGACTATCCTTATCCTTCCGTAAACACCCTTAAGCGATAAGAGTATTCCCTTGAGCACAGACTTTAAAACCAGACGCTGTCGCGTACAGTCCTTCAAAGAATGTCTCTTACAAGATGATGAGGGACAGCAACTCATGTCGGAGCTCTCTCTGTCCGTCAAAGCCGGCACCGCCATTGCCCCCGTCCTCAGACCGTTTCATATCAACATCGATTTCCAAGATCCCGCTCACTGTCGTATCGATGGCGAAACGCTTGTTCTCCTTGTCTCGAATGCGATTCAGGAAAACCGCCTTCGCCAATTACAAAAGCGCATCAAAGCCGCACTTGCCGTCGCGGGACTCCCTTTAACCGAAGTCGCCATTCGTATTGTTCCTCAAACAGCGGTCGAGTACCGAACACTGGACCTGCCTCGATGCGAACGACCTGCCAGTGCATCGGGAGCTGCAGCTATTGACCGAACACTCTGCGACATTGAAGATCCCGAACTCAAAGACACGCTTCGTCGCCTTCGAGACACCCTGAGACCGGATGCCCCGCTCGAGTCCTCGGCACTGGAAGAAAAACTTGCCCAGGAATCTCTGGCACTGGTCATGCATCGTCGCGAACTCTGTCTTTTGGAGAGTGACCTGAACTACGGCCTTGAAACCTCCTCGATTCCCACAGAAGAAGAAGTCGCCGAGTTTCCCCCTCTGGCCGGCGTCAGAGAGCGTCTTCTCTGCAAGCATGCCCGACAAACCGCTCGTCTGGAAGCTGCCCGTGCCGACATTGAACGCATCGACAGGCGTCTCGACATCATTAACGAAGCTCTCACATTGTTACCGGACAATCCGATTCAGGCAGAAGCTCTGGCATCGGGCAATATGCTCGAAACGTCGGATGAAAAACACGAGGAGCACACACAGCCGATTCCGGTCTCTGCCGCGGCTCACGCCGCCCTGTCTTCTCTCGTACGGCAAACCAGTTCCCCTTCCCTCAGAAAGACGCTGAAACAACTTTGCAGGACGTTAACCCCCTCGGAGAACAACTTCAGCGACAGTCTGCGTGCCGACATCCGTCACGAAATCAACCGTCTGACGACAATCGAGCCGACCCGACGTTCGGAAAAACAGAAAAAGCGCCTCAATCAACTGACTGAAGCGCTCTCTCGTTTGAATCAATCGGACTCAGGAGCTCTGGAATTGGCTGACGAGCTCTACGGCCACATTGTCTAATATGCCCTCTCTGCGGTCGTTTTCTGAAGCCAGAAGTCAACGGGACAATCCTCTGCCTGCTCGAAAGTAACGAATTCCCAAGCCGTAGGATCCGCTAATAACGCACGAAGGAGCTGATTGTTCAGACCGTGGCCGGACTTATGCGCCACATAGTGTGCGAGCAACGGATGTCCCAGAACGTATAAGTCTCCCATGGCATCCAAAATCTTATGCTTGACAAACTCGTCACTTGAGCGCAGACCTTCGGCATTGATAATCCTGAATTCGTCCATGACAATGGCGTTGCTCAAGGAGCCGCCCTGCGCCAGTCCCATTTTCCGAAGCATTTCCACATCCTGCACAAAACCAAAAGTTCTCGCACGGGAAACGGCCTGCTCATAGGTGGTTCGAGACAAGTCAACGTCAGCCACCTGTTCGGTCTGGTCAATGGCCGGATGCCCGAAAGCAATGGAAAATGTCAGGCGAAAGCCCTCGTGCGGCTCCAACCGGGCCAGCTTGTCTCCTTCCCGAATTTCAATCGGCTTCAATACACGGACAAAACGCTTCGGAGCCTCCTGCTCCACAATACCGGCCTGATGCAAGAGGAAAACAAAACTCGATCCTGAACCGTCCATAATGGGAATTTCCGGAGCATCCACATCGATAATGGCATTGTCCACACCCAATCCGTTCAGGGCACTCATCAAATGCTCGATTGTCGCGACCGCCGCCGAGCCGACATTCACGGTCGTCGCCATTCGCGTGTCATTGACATTTAAGGGGTCTGCCGGAATTTCCACGACGGGATCAAGGTCAACCCGCCGATAAAGAAGTCCGGTATCCGGCTCGGCCGGTCTCAGAACCAACTTAACCTTATGCCCGCTGTGCAACCCGATGCCAACGGCTTCGACGGTTTTTCCGAGCGTACGTTGCTTAAACATATCCCTTCCTTTTCAGAAAAAAACGGACCGAAGCGCGGCGACCGCTGAGCGATCGGCTCCGATCCGTCTTGCGAAGACATTCCTGCAGAACCAATTGTCAGAGAAATTTCCCCGAATCAGTTCTTTCCTCGAAGAAAGTCAGGAATTTCAAACTCCATGGAGCCGTTCAATCCTAAACCGACTCCCAGCGTCGGATCTTCCGGTTTCGTTTCAGAGCCGTCGGCTGCATTGCCAGAGGCTGTCGTGACAGCGCCGTCCGAAGCCTTGAGGCCGGTTTCGCCGCTCGACAAAGAAAAGACATTCGGCGTCTGCGTTTCTTTCGCAACGCGGATATCTTCAGCGCTCAGAGGACGGTCCAACCCCGTTGCCACCAACGTAACACGAATTTCGTCGCCCATCGAATCGTCAATGGCGGAACCGAAAATCACCGTTGCGTTCTTGTGAACAAAGGTATTGAGAACGCCCATTGCCTCCTTAATTTCAGCCAACGTCACGGAGTCGTTCCCCGTAAAGTATGCCAACAATCCGCGAGCTCCCTGCAGGTTGGCACCTTCGAGCAACGGACAGGCGATGGCTTTTTCAGCGGCAGCGCAGGCTCGATCCGGACCGGAAGCGGTTGCCAAACCAATAATGGCCGTACCGCGTTCACTCATCACGGTCTTCAAGTCCTGGAAGTCCACATTGATCGTACCCGGGGTATGGATAATTTCAGCGATCCCGACACAGGCCTTAAAGAGGACTTCGTTACTCATGTTGAAGCACTCAGTCATGGTCGCATTGGCATCGCATTCGCTTTCGAGCTTCTCGTTGAGAATCACGATCATCGAATCGACCTTGTCCTTGAGTTCCTCAATCCCCTTTTCGGCGGCACGCATGCGACGGTGACCTTCAAAACTGAACGGCTTCGTGACAACGGCAACCGTCAGAATCCCCATTTCCTGAGCGATCTCTGCAATCACCGGCGCCGCTCCGGTTCCCGTACCGCCGCCCATACCGGCCGTAATGAAAAGAAGATGAGCACCGCGAATGGCTTCGGCGACCTGCTCTCGCTTTTCCTGAGCAGCCTGAGCGCCGACCTCGGGGCGGGCACCGGCCCCAAGCCCCGTTGAACCGAGCTGAATGTTCACGTGAGCACGAGAGCGCTGCAGCGCCTGATGGTCCGTATTGGCTGCGATAAATTCGATCCCCTTGGCCCCGTTGGCGATCATGTGCTCAACAGCATTGCCGCCGCCACCGCCAACACCGATGACTTTGATAACGGTATTCGAAGGATCAGGATCAAGTTGCAAGATCTCAAAAGGCATGTTCTACCCCAAAATGTCGAATCTCTGAATTATGGCGAAGATTTGAGTTTTCTGCACTCTTTGTGTGTTTTTTCATGAAAACTCAATAATCTCCGATAAAAATCGTCTTGAGTTGCCCCAGCACGTTCGGCAACGAACGCGTTCGGTAACTTCCGCTGTCGGTTTCTCCCTGAGAGGCCGCTGCAACGATCAGTCCCAAGGCAACGCTGGCCTGCGGCGTCTTCATTAAATTCAGACTCCCCTGAGCATACAGAGGACCGCTCACCCGTACGGGACGATTGAACCGCTTGGACATAACCCCAGCAAATCCCTTCAGACTGGCTCCGCCGCCGGTCAGGACGATCACGCCGACCTTATCGATCAAACCGGCCTGAACCAAGAGCTGATAGTACATTCCGGCAAACTCGTCAGCCCGAGACTTTAACGTTCTTGCCAACAGTTTTCGAGAATACGTCAGTCCTGAGCCGGATGCGCCGCCGGCCTGAACAATATCTCCTTCCGAAATGCCGTCCGGATCGCAACTGCCAACCGTGGTTTTCAGTTCCTCGGCCTCATCCAAATCGACATTGAACACACAGCTGACATCCCGAGTAAAGTACTCGGCCCCATAAGGGCGAACATCGGTAAACAACAGCACGTTTTCATGATAAACGGCAATCGACGTCGTTTCCGCACCGATATCCAAGACGGCCACACCGTTGTAGCGGTCCGCCTTGCGTGTCACCGCCAGAGCAGCGGCCCACGGATGGGGCTCGTAACTTTCCAGATCCAGCCCGGAACGCTGAAGACAACGCTTCATATTTTCCGCATTGGAAACGGAACCGTACGCAGCATGATAGATCGCTTCGACACGATCGCCCGACAAGCCCAAGGGCATCATTACGTGCAGAGCCCCGTCATCTCCCAACCGATATCCCTGACAAGCCAGTTTGATCAGTTTTTTCCCCTGACGAAGACTGTTGTCGCAGGCATGTTGCTGCGCAGTTTTAATATCGGCCAGGGTCACTTCATTCCCACGAACTACCGCCGTGCCGCTGCAATTTTCACTGGTCAGCGTACTGCCGCCGATCGCCGCCCAAACCCGAGTAATCTCCGGAAGACCGGAAGTCTGGCAGGCTTCGCTGACAACTGCCCGGATATCCTTCACAACGGCTTCCAGATTCACAACAATCCCTTTCTGAATGCCGTGACTCTTGACCATCCCGTAGCCGATGACTTTGAAACGTCCCGGCGTATCCCCCGGCTCTGCAACAATGCAAAGGACGCGGTGGCTTCCGACGTCAAGTCCGACCCAATAATCGTTTCCCTCACTCATCGGTCAATCTTCCCATTACTGACTATCGTCCGTCTCATCCGGCTCGGCAATCAACCCGGCATGAGCCATGGCCTCCAGATGACGCTCAACGGCCTTTCTGTCCGGAAGAGAAGCAGCAAAAGCCTTGTTGTACCGCATATCAACGGAGGACGGAGGACCGTTCATTACTTCTACCATTTTCGGATAAGCCGCCACCATATTCACCAATCCGGCCAATACGCTCCCGTGACCGTCATCAACCCCCAACTCAATCGGCGTCGGAGGAATATCCGGAGACATCATCACGAGACTCCAGCTGCCCCGTTCTGAAAAATGTAAATCGGTAATCGTGGCACCCAACGGTTCCAGAGCACGTGTAAAGTCCCGATAACTTTTCGTAATCAGGGGAACCTGCAAAGAGGAACCGTAAAAAGTCGGCAACTGCACCGAAAGATTTTCACGTTCGTCGGGATTCGCCGAAAAAAGGTCCCCTTCAAGACTGACCAAGCGGCCGTCTTCATACATGGCAATCGCCCGATAGCTCTTCACCTCAACGGCAAGGCCGTTCGGCCAGACGCGACGAACAACCGCCTGTTTGACCCAAGGAACCATTTCAATCTGACGTCTCGCCTCTTCGAGATTAAAAGAAAAATAGCTGCCGGCCAAAATCGGAGAGATCACCTCTTCAACACGCTCTTTAGGGACACGATCGGTATCACCGGTAACCGTCAGTTTCGTCATCTGAAAGTAGGGCAACTCCGTCAGCTTCATTCCCCAACGATTGACGGCGAATGCACAAAGAAATACACCGGTACCGAGCAAGAGCACCTTCGTCCAGAAACGCAAGACCGTCCGGCGGGCTTCATCACGAGCCACACGCTCGGTCCGCTCCCGAACATCCGCCGGCTCAAGCCCAACGCTCTCTCCAGATGCCCGCTCTTCAGGTCGGTCCAACCGATCCGTCATACCGTTCCCTCTTCATCCGTGTTTCAGTCAACACGGGCAAGACCGAGCACTTTAAGGCACAGATCCGCGTAATCCAGTCCGACAGCCCGAGCAGCCATCGGTACCAGCGAGTGCGGTGTCATCCCGGGAGAGGTATTGATTTCCAACAGCGCAAAGCTTCCGTCGGGACGCTGCATCACATCGATGCGAGACCAACCGCGGGCACCCAGCGCCGCAAAAGCCTTTTCACAGACGGCTCCGACTTCAGCCGTTTCGTCGTCCGTTAATTTGGCAGGACAGTCATAGCTCACCGCATCGCCGAAATATTTGTTCTGGAAATCGTAATCTCCTTCCGGTGCCTTGATTTCAATAATCGGCAGAGCCTTTCCGTCAAGAATAGCTACCGTGAATTCGCGTCCGCGGATATATTCTTCCACAAGAATATCCCCGCAACGGGCCCCGGCGACCGTCAATGCCTCGCGCAGGGAAGAAAGCGTCGGTGCCTTGAGTTTCGTCACACCGATAGAAGAGCCGTCTCGCGCAGGCTTGACGACCAGACCGGTTTCTCCCAACTCGTTCAGTGCACGGTTGAGTTCTTCATCCGTTGATGTCGGATGCAGGAGAACGCCACGGGGCACCGGAATACCGGCAGCACGCCACAGCGTCTTGGTCGTTTCCTTGTCAATCGACACGGCACTGGCCGTCACGCCGGGACCGGTATAGGGGAGCTGAAGATAATTCAACACTCCCTGAATTGTTCCGTCTTCTCCCAGGCGTCCGTGCAACGCGATAAAAGCTCGATCAAAGCGACCGGATTCCAATTTGTCCAACGAGTCGGTTTTCGGATCGAACGTCGTGACATCCACTCCCTTGGACTGCAATGCCTTCAGAACCCCTTCGCCCGACATCAGCGAAACGTCCCGTTCGGAAGAAACACCGCCCATCAGCAACACAACACGCCCCAGATTCTGCATAGTCATCTTTTTTTCCTTACAGTTTTTCAGCTCAAAGTTCACGACCGTTTGCCATCGCCGGCGCCACACGACCGATGGATCCCGCTCCCATCGTAATCACGACATCACCGTCCTGTACCATCTGACGGATGGCCTCCGGCACATTTTCCAATGAAACCACGACGGGACGGTGCTTGCCGAAAGCTGCGATCGATTCGGCAAGATCTTCGCTCGTCGCTCCCTCAATCGGCATTTCCCCGGCCGGATACACATCGGCCAGCACCAAACCTTCGATGTCGGCCAGGACTTTGACGAAGTCATTGAAACAATCTCGGGTTCTCGTGTAGCGATGGGGCTGAAAAGCAACGATCACACGCTTCTCAGGCCATGCGCCTCTGGCAGCCGCCAGCGTAGCCGCCATTTCATGAGGATGATGACCATAATCATCCACCAAATGGAAATAGCCCGTAATCTGTCCGTCCTGATTGCGAATCGGACATTCTCCGTACTGGGTAAAGCGACGGCCAACTCCTCGGAATTCCGCCAATCCCCGCACAATGGCCTCGTCAGACACTCCGACGACCGTTGCCATGGCAACGGCAGCCAGTGCATTACGCACGTTGTGCAATCCCGGCATGTTGAGCACCACCGGCAACGGCGCATGATCGGGGCGAAGGATGGTAAAAGCCATCTGAGCCCCCACCGCACGAACATCAATCGCTCGCACCTGAGCTTCGGAAGACAGCCCGTAACCGATCACCGGCTTTGTCACGCGATGACGAATCGAACGAACATTTTCATCATCCATACACAGAACGGCCACACCGTAAAACGGCAGTCTTTCCAGAAAATCCACGAAAGCCGTCTTGAGATTGTCAAAACTGTGCCCGTACGTATCCATATGATCTTCGTCGATATTCGTCACCGCCGAAATCACCGGGGTCAGATTCAGGAATGATGCGTCCGATTCGTCGGCTTCCGCCACAATAAATTCGCCGGTCCCCAGACGGGCATTGGCGCCTGCGCTTGTCAGCTTTCCGCCAATAACAAACGTGGGGTCCAATCCTCCGGCAGCCAATAGAGAAGCCGTCAACGACGTTGTCGTCGTTTTACCGTGAGCGCCGGCAATCGCGATGCCCCGACGAAGACGCATCAGCTCAGCCAGCATCACGGCTCGGGGAACCACCGGAATCCCGAGTTCTCGAGCAGCAACAACCTCCGGGTTGTCGGCCTTGACCGCCGAAGAAATCACCACGGCATCCGCTCCTCGGATATGACTTTTGTCGTGTCCGAGGAATAGACGGGCACCGAGTTCCTGAAGACGCTCCGTTACCGCCGTTTTTGCGATATCGGATCCGCTGACAACGTATCCGAGATTCAACATGACCTCGGCAATTCCGCTCATGCCGGCGCCGCCGATCCCGACAAAATGTAAATGGTTAACAATAAATTTCACAACTCACTCCCAATGTGCAGTCAAACCGCACTGCACGGGTTAAATTTCGTTTGACGCTCTCCGCATTCCTCAGCGAGCAGAGGAGAGTTTGCCGTCGGCCGACTCAATCAGATTTCCGACGGCTTCGGCCGCGTCGGGACGTGCAATCGAACGGGCGTTTTTGGCGATCTCCAACAACTGCTCGCGAGTCAGCCCTGAAATCATCCCGGCCATGCGATCCACGGTAAAGTCCGACTGAGGCACCAGAAGAGCAGCGTTTCGTTCTGCCAGATAGCGGGCATTGCCCATTTGATGAGACGTTGTTTTCAACACCAGAGGTACGAGAATCGAAGGTACGCCGGCCGCACAGATTTCGGACAAGCTCGTCGCTCCTGCGCGACAGATAACAACATCACACTCCCGATAACGCTCGGCCATATCATCGATAAAAGGCAAGACGGTTGCCTTGACTCCCAGTTTTTCATACGCTTCTCGGACCGGTACGTCCCGGTTTTTGCCGGTCTGATGAATAATCTCGGGACGCTGTGCCGGCGGAATGGCCGCCAGGATCTTCGGCATCGTGTCATTAAACACCTGCGCGCCCAGACTGCCGCCAAACACAAAAAGGCGAAGCGGGCCGTTTCTTCCCGTCATGCGGGTTTCGGGGGAGGGAATGGCCACAATATCGCTTCTCACCGGATTGCCGGTCGTATGTCCCTTTTCTTTCGCAAATGTCCGCGCACCGCCGGCAAACCCACAGGCCAAACTGTCGCAAAACGGCATCAGGGTATTCGTGGACATCAGCAAATCGGCATCACAATTCATCAACACCAAAGGCGTCCGACGATGTCGGCCGGCCAAACCCACCGGCACCGCCACATAGCCGCCGGTCGAAAAAATCACGTCGGGCTTGAGTTCCGTCAGCAAACGACGAGACTGCCGGTATGCTCCGAAGAGCTTCCAGACGCCCTTGAGAGCTCCGAGAAGACCTTTTCCCCGAACCCCCTGAAAGTTAAGGCCATGAAAAGGAATTTCGCGCTTAGCCACAAGTCCCGATTCCATCCCGGTCGTCGTTCCGATCCAGGAAACTCGCCAACCGCGCGCCTCCATTACCGCCGCTACGGCCAGTCCCGGCATGACATGCCCGCCTGTACCGGCTGCGGCAATCACCAAATGTTTAGACTCGGTACTCACACCTGTCCTCCACGCATCAAAATTCTGTTTTCCTTATCCACCCGTAAAAGCAGACCGACGGCAATCATGCCGGAAAGGAGTGCGCTGCCTCCGAAACTCACAAACGGCAGTGTCAATCCCTTAGTCGGCAAGGCCCCCGATGCCACACCGACATTGATGGCAACCTGAACACCGATCCAAAGACCGATCCCCTGAGCAAGAAGCCCCTGAAAATAGCGTTCGAGTTTAATCGCCTGTCGCCCGATTTCAAAGGCGTACCGAATAAACCAATAATAAAGAAACAGGACAATCGTCACACCAACAAACCCCGTTTCTTCGGCAATGACGGCCATAATAAAGTCGGTGTGTGCCTCGGGCAGATAATAGAGTTTTTCAACCGACGCTCCCAATCCCACGCCGAAGATCTCTCCCCGTCCGAAAGCAATCAGAGAATGAGACAGCTGATAGGCCGTTCCGAGAACATATTCCGGCGACCAGGGATCCAAATACGACAAAAAGCGCAGCATACGCCAGGGCGTCAGATAAATCATTGACACTACAAAGCCGAGCACAAGCACACTCACGAAGCTGAAAATCTTCATATTGAGCCCGCCCAGAAAGAGGACGCCCATAATCTCAGCTGCAATCACCGCCGTCGCCCCCAGGTCAGGTTGCCACATCAACAGCCCCACCACAACGAACATCAGAGAAGCAATCGGGAAAAAACCCTTTTGAAAAGAATGCCGGTAATCCAGACGCTTGACGGTGTACCACGCCGCCATAATCAAAGCCGCCACCTTCATCACTTCCGAGACCTGCAAATTCATCACGCCCAACCCGATCCAACGTCTCGAGCCGTTCACGACCTTTCCTACCCCGGGAATCAGAACGGCAATTAGAAGAATCAGCGCCAATCCGAAAATCCAGGGAGCCCAGCGGTACCAGTAACGCATCGGTATTAAGTACGCTATCCAACCGGCAAAGCAGGCGATCAGCATGCTTACCAGATGCTTCCAGAAAAAGAAATCGGCCTCGACGTTATATCTCGCATTATCGGCAAACATCGTCGTCGCGGAATACACCATCACCGCACCGATGGCCAAAAGCGACACGACGCATAACAGAACTTCCCAGGCAACACCCGAGCCGCCCGTTCGGTTAAATGTCTCCAACGAGCGCTTCCAGTCCTCCTTTTCCGGTCGAAACTTCAGCACGCGTCACTCCCCTTGGCAATACGGTGTGCGCACTCAATAAAACGTGCACTGCGTTCGGCATAGTTTTTGAACATGTCCCAGGAAGCACAAGCCGGAGACAGCAACAGAACATCACCGGGCCGATGTTGCGTCCAAAGCCAGTCAACCGCGTCCTCGAGCGTCTTGTGTTTTACCGTAGGGACACCGACGGAACAAACGGCCGCACCAATCCTGTCCGCATCCATACCGATCAGTGCAATGGCGCCGGCCACACCGCTCAGAGCCTGTGCCAAAGGACTGAAATCCTGTCCCTTGCCGTCGCCCCCCAGAAGGATCAGAATGCGTCTTCCCTGAGCGGAGAATCCCTTTACGGCCGCGGCAACCGCACCGACATTCGTTCCCTTGGAGTCATCAACAAACAATACACCGTCCGTTTCCAGAACCCTCTCCACTCGATGTGCCTCGCCGGCATACACACGAAGGGCCTGAAGCGCCCCCTCCTCGGACAGCCCCGCCCCTCGGATCAGGGCCAAAGCCGCCAACGCATTCATCGTATTGTGTCGCCCGGCTATCAACAGATCCTGTTCGGAAAACAGCGACCGAGTTCCCAATGCCAACATCATCCGGCGGCCTTCGGTTCGCAAACCATATTCACGGTCATGTTGCGGCACGCTCCCCCCGAAGGTGTAACCCTGGACGTCCTTCATCGCCTCGGTGAGAGGATCGTCTCGATTGACCACACGAATCGTTCCGGGTTTGAAAATACGGGCTTTGGCTTCCGTATACGCGGACATCCCGCCGTGCCAGTCCAAATGGTCTTCCGTCACATTCAGGACGGCGGCCGCATGACAAAATAACGATGACGTAGTCGCCAACTGAAAACTCGACAGCTCCAGCACCCAAACTTCCGGCAAGTCGCCCGATGCCAGTGCTTTATCCAATTCCGTCACGGCATTCGGACCGATATTTCCGGCCGCAACGGTCTTTTTACCGCCGGCCTGTGCCATGCGAGCGACCAGAGTTGTCGTGGTCGTTTTTCCATTGGTTCCGGTAATACCAATTACCGTCGGGTTATAACCTTGCTGCGCTTTCAGCGTATTGAGCGAACGTGCAAAAAGCTCGATTTCTCCCGCCACGTCGATCTGACGAACCCGAGCTTCGCGCACCAACGGTGCAGCCTCTCCAAATTCCGGAGAAAGTCCCGGCGACATAACCAACAAAGAGACACCGTCCAGAAGACAGAGCGGCAGGCCACCGGTATGAACGTCCGCATCGGGCATCTCATCTTTGAGCACGTCAGCCCCGGCCGGAGAAGTACGCGTATCGGCCGCGCGGATCTTCCAACCACGAAGGGCCAAGTGACGGGCAGCGGCCAACCCGGATGCGCCAAGACCGAGAATGAGGGCCAGCCCCGATGAAACAGCATGAGTTTGCATTTTTTTCACTATCCTTCTGCAAGTTATGACGGAGCTCACCGACAGATTGGCGTTTTTCCGTCAGACGCATCCCATTGAAAACAATTACCGAATCTTGAGCGTCGACAAACCAATCAAGACAAGAATGATCGTAATAATCCAGAAACGCGTCACCACCTGCGTTTCTTTCCAACCTTTGAGTTCAAAATGATGATGAATGGGCGCCATCAGGAAAATTCGCTTGCCGTGAGAAAGGCGGAAGTACACGGTTTGAATCATGACGGAGAGGGTTTCCATCACAAAAACTCCCCCCATAATGGCCAACACCAGTTCCTGACGAGTGACCACCGCCATCGTGCCAAGGCATCCGCCCAATGCCAACGCGCCGACATCCCCCATAAACACGCGGGCCGGATGCGCGTTGTACCATAAAAAAGACAACCCGGCACCAAAGACCGCGCCGGCAATAACGATCAGCTCACCGGCTCCCGGAATATAGGGAAAGAGCAGATAGGATGCATAATCAACACGGCCCACGACATAGGCAAAAATCCCGAGAGCGCTGCCGACCATCACGCTGGGTAAAATCGCCAGACCGTCCAGACCGTCGGTCAGGTTGACGGCATTGGACGTGCCGACAATCACAACATATGTGAACACGACAAAACCGATCAGACCGAAAGGCAGGGCAAAATCCTTAAAGAGCGGAATCAGCAGATGAAGATTGGACGAAACTTCCAGCGGGAAGCCGGCTTCAACCCAGGCAGCTACCGTTTCCACGAGACTGCCGCCCGCCGGAACCGATAAGGCAAAGACCAAATAAAAAGCCGCCAACAAGCCAATCACCGACTGCCAGGCAAATTTTTCTCGCGCACTCATACCCTTCGGGTTGTGATAGACCACTTTGCGATAGTCATCGATCCAACCTACCGCGCCGTAGCCCAGTGTCACGAACAGAACAACCCAAATAAATCGGTTGGAGAGGTCGGCCCACAACAAGGTGGACACGAAAATACCAAAAAGAATCAGCACGCCGCCCATGGTCGGCGTTCCATCTTTGACCAGATGGGTCTTGGGACCGTCCGTGCGAACAGCCTGACCAAAATGCAACGCGCGGAGACGATCGATCATCCAGGGACCCAGGGCAAATCCGATAAACAGTGCCGTCAGTGTGGCCAGTACGGCACGAAGCGTCAGGTAATTAAACACCTGAAAAAAAGAAATCGAACCTGAAAGGTGTCGAAAAAGTTCTAGAAGCATGATTTATAGCTCTGGGACCGGAGGGACTTGTCGTCCCCCGCACCCTTGAAAAAAAATAATGATTGAATTAACGGCTCTTTAGGGCCTTGACGACCTCTGCAAACCCCATGGAATGGCTTGCCTTCACAACAACCGTTCCGCTCGCCACGGAACCGAGCCCCGCGATAAGTTCTTCTTTTGTCGCATACCAGCAACCCTTATCTCCGAAGGCTTCCGTTGCGAAGCGAGAATTTTCGCCTGAAGCATAAAGGGCGTCAAGCCCGAGCTCTCTTGCATACGATCCCACTTCCCGGTGAACGGCCTCACACTCATCGCCGACCTCTGCCATATCACCCAGAACAAAGATTCGAGGACCGACCTCTCGGGACAGAAGACGCATGGAAGCCCGCACACTGTCCGGGTTGGCATTGTAGGCGTCGTCAATAATCAGCAGGTTCCCTGACGCAGAACGCGTCCTTTCTCCACGCCCCGGCAATGCCCTGAACACCTCCAATCCGCGAACAATGGATTCGGTGTCGATTCCCATCGCCAAAGCCGCCGCAGCAGCTCCGAGAGCGTTGTGTACATTGTGAGCCCCGGCGATGGACAAACGAACGGAAAAAGTCTCTTCGGGGGTATTGATGACAAGAATGTCCTCGACGAGCCGCCCCGTCACATCGGCATCAACACCCTCTTCGGTTGCGTACGTCAGCGTCTGCACGCCTCTGGCCATAGCCAATCCAGCCCAAATGTCCGCACAGTCGTCATCTGCAGGAAAAACAGCCGTTCCCGTCTCGGGAAGGCTGACAATGACCAGACCGTTTTCATGGGCCGTCGCTTCCACACCGGAGAGAAACTCCTGATGCTCGCGCTGTGCGTTGGTCAGCAACGCAACTGTCGGACGCGTCCAGTCCGCCAGACGGGCCATTTCTCCGGGATGATTCATACCGCACTCAATCACGGCTCCGCGGTGCTCAAAATCCAGCGTCCACAACATCCGGGGAACACCGACTTCGTTATTAAAATTCCCCTGCGTCGCACACATTCTTTCCTCTCCCCAACGAACTCGGAGAATAGAAGCCAGCATCTGTGTCGTCGTCGTTTTTCCGTTACTGCCTGCCACCACTGTCAACGGAATGGCAAAACGACTTCGCCAGGCTTTCGCCGACAAACCGTATGCCAATCCCGTATCAGACACAATGATCTGCGGCACATCCGCTGCAACCGGACGATTAACAATCACAGCCACCGCGCCTGCCGCAACAGCAACGCCGACAAACTGGTGGGCATCAAAACGCTCTCCGCTCAAGGCAACAAACACGTTTCCTTGCTTGACCGTACGCGTATCCGTTGATACTCCGGTAAAACGAACGGTCATATCACCGGTCGTTCCCAACAACACCGGCTCCAAAGCCTTCAGAAGATCGCTCAGCATTTCCATTTTTTAATTCTCCTGGCTTCTGAAATAACGGACACGCAAATCATTAAAAACTTCGCGAATCACCTCAACATCACTGAAGTGGTGTTTCACGCCCATGATGTCCTGATAGTCCTCGTGCCCCTTGCCCGCGACCAATACCACATCAGCCGGCTGCGCCAGAGAGAACGCTTCGGCAATGGCCGAACGACGATCTTCAAGACAGCGGGCAGTCGGCGCCCCCTGCAAAATATCCCGCAGAATAGCCTCGGGCGATTCCGTTCTCGGATTATCACTGGTCACTACGGTTTCATCGGCCAATCGGCAGGCAATTTCTCCCATGACTGCCCGTTTGCCGGTATCACGGTCGCCGCCGCAACCGAAAACCACCCACAGCCGGCCTCCGCGTGCGTCGGCAACGGGACGAAGGCTTTGCAGTGCTTTCTCCAGCGCATCCGGAGTATGGCTGTAATCAACCACCCCCATCGGAACACCGTCTTTCATCATCACCTGCATACGTCCGGGAGGCGGTGTCAGTGTCGGCACCAACTGGACGAGTTCGTCAAAATCCGCACCTCTCGCCATGACCACAGCCATGGCTTCCATCAGATTGGTCACATTGAAAAACCCGACCTGAGGAGTGCTCACGTCCCGGGACTTTCCTTCAAAATGAAGCGTAAAAGCGGTTCCAGTCCTGTCGGCTCGGATATTGTCGGCGGTCAACACATGCTGAGCAGCTAAGGTGACCGACTGCGTTCCAACCGCCCACAAATCCACACCCTGGCCCAGCGCCACATCCGCCATCGTCGCGGCAAAAGGATCGTCAGCATTCACAACCGCATGCTTCAGTTCCGGCCAGGCAAACAAAATGGCCTTCGCATCGCCGTATGCCTCCATCGTTCCGTGATAGTCCAGGTGATCGCGAGTCAGATTGGTAAAAACGGCCGTATCGAAATGCGTCCCGTTCATGCGTCCCTGCTCCAGTCCTATTGAACTCGCTTCGACGGCAAACGCCTCGGCGCCGGCCGCCAGCAGATCGGCAAAGACGCTCTGCAAACTGACGGCATCCGGGGTGGTCAGAGCGGGAATATCAAAATGACGCCCCTCAAAGGCACACCCGACCGTTCCCAAAACGGCGGCGCGGGTTCCGGTCAAGGAAAGCAACTCGGCAATCCAATGCGTGGTTGTGGTTTTTCCGTTTGTCCCCGTCACGGCAATCCCCAGCATCTCCCGCGAAGGATCGCCGTAAAAGGCGGAAGCAATGTCTCCCAACATATCGGCGAGTCCTTCTACAGACAGTGTCGGAATCGGGTAGTGTTCGGCTTCTACGACGACATCGTCGCGGGCTTCGTAAATCACCCCCGCTGCCCCTCTTGCAGCAGCCACGCGAATGAAATTCCGACCGTCAACCCGAGCTCCGGGAATGGCGACAAAAATATCACCGCGCTTGACTTCACGGCTGTCCAAACGCAAATGCGCGCCGACATGCACGATATCCGCCAGCCAGGCCACAATGTCTTCAATTTTTTTCGTCATGTCCAAATATCCTTAATTAATCATTTTGTCGGCACGAAACTTCTTTTGGAGAATTTCGCGCTTTGCCACAATATTCTTTTCATCCGGAGCTACCAACAAGGTCCTCAGCGCCCCGTTAGCGACTTCATTAAACACCGGAGCGGCCACACGTCCGCCGTAACGCCCCTTTTTCGGCTCATCCACCATCACTGCGACAATAAACCGAGGATTGGTCGCGGGAACAATCCCGACAAAACTCGCCACAACATCCCGTGTATAACGACCATTCTTAACCTTGTTCGCCGTCCCCGTTTTTCCGGCTACGGTATAGCCCGATACACGGACATTGGATGCGGTCCCGCCGCTTCGAACGGTATCCATCATCATGGCGCGCATGCGCCGTGCGGTTTCCGGCTTGAAAACCGGAATCCCCTTAACCTCTTCTCCGGGCTTCCGCTTAAAGAGCGTCAGATCAATCACGTCCCCCTGACGGGCCAGAGCGGTATAGGCACGTACCATCTGCAACAACGAAACGGTCACCCCGTGGCCATAAGAAATGGTTGCCTGTTCTACTGGACGCCAGGTTTTGGCCGGACGCAACCGTCCCGCCGTAGCACCTGGAAAACCGATATGCGGCATATGACCGAAACCAAGACTGGAATAAGTGTCGTACAAATCCTCAGCCGAAAGTTCGAGTGCGATTTTGGCCGTCCCGATATTGGAGGATTTGGCCACGACTTCGGCAACGGTCAGCAAACCGTAATCATGCGTATCTCCGATTGTCCGGTCACCGATCGTCAGTTTGCCCGGCGAAGTCTGGATAGTCGTCAGCGGATTCACAAGTCCCATATCCAGGGCTTTTGCGATAGCAAACGGCTTCATCGTCGACCCCGGCTCATATTGGTCGGTCAAGACACGATTGCGAATCCGTTCGAAACGCATCGTGGATCGATCGTTCGGGTCATAGGTCGGCTGATTGGCCAGCGCAATGATTTCTCCGGTGGTCACGTCAGCAACAACAACGGCGCCAGCAAGAGCTTCGGTTTTTTCGATGGTTCTTCTGAGAGCATCGTGAGCAATGAACTGCACCCGAGAGTCGATGGACAGTGCGACATTCTCCCCTGGCAACGCTTCTTTGGCCCATACGTCATCCACCGTACGACCGCGACGATCCCGGATCACCCGACGGGCACCGGCGGTTCCGGAAAGAACGTCGTCGCGAGCTAGCTCGACACCTTCCTGACCGTGTTCATCCCAACCGGTATAACCGACAATATGTGCCATCACCGGTCCGTCAGGGTACTGACGACGGGATTCCGGAGAAATGCCGATCCCCGTGATATTCAACTCTGCAACAGCTTCCGCCGTCGAAATATCCAGATTGCGCGACAGGTACACAAAACTCTTGGACGCATTTTTCTTCAGCTTACCGTCCAGCTCTTTATACGGAACGTTCAGAATCTTGGCTAAAGCTTTCAGACGTTTGACATCGGTCCGATCAACCGATTTCGGATCGGCCCAAATACTGCGACACGGTTGACTGGTCGCCAGCACCACACCGTTCCGATCAACGATGTCGCCGCGCTCCCCTTGAATCGGAATGGTTCTAGCAAAACGCTGTTCGCCTTGCTCCTGAAGAAACTCCGTCGAAATCACCTGAAGATAAAAAACACGCACCAGAAGCAACAAAAAGGCACAGACAATGCCACCGAAGGCCCAATACGTTCTGTTTTTCGGGATATCAATCACGATGAGCGGAGATGCTTCGTGATCGGGCGCGACCTTTCTGGCTTCCCTATCCTGTACCCACGCTTTGACACACAACTCCCAAAAGTCGAGAGCTTTTCGTTCTAAATAAGCAAAGGGAGACTTCATGAGGACACTCTCCCGTTACCGGACGGCGAAGAGACCGGCTCTGAAACGTCTTCTCCCGGGAAAAGCACTCTGCCGGTCTTGTCATAAATGAGCGTAATGCTCTCTTCTTCCGTCGAAGGAACCAATCCCAGCTTTTCCGCCTCTGACACGATATTACCCGGCAAAGAGGCTTTGCGGACTTTGTATTCCAGTTCAGCCTGATCGTCGAGCAATTTCCGACCAATATCGATGGCACGCTCGTGTTCAACAAACAGCGTTCGAGATCGATACTGAAGATTGACCAGAAGCAAGGCCAATAGCAGAAGTACGATCCCTAAAACGAGGATCGCCCCCAACAATGCACTGTTTAGCCGGCGCATACTCCGGCCTCCGAACGCCACGGTGCCGCCGTTCTTGTCGCGACGCGGAGAATGGCAGAACGGGCACGGGGATTTGCTTCACATTCAGCGCTCCCCGGCTTAATACGCTCGACCCGGTCGAAAAGCGGCTTGGGCAACATATCCTGAGTGAATGGCAGACGGGGATCCAATTCCCGTTCCGGATGAGCCATAGCCTCAAAGAAATGCTTCACAATTCGATCCTCGAGCGAATGAAAACTTATCACGGCCAATCGTCCTTCCGGACGCAACAGTTCGCCGGCAGCTCTCAGCGCAGTTTTCAGTTCATCGAGCTCATGATTAACCTCAATTCGAATCGCCTGAAACGTTCTCGTCGCCGGATGCTGCCCCATGTCCTTGCGGTTTCTGGGCACAACCCGAGCAACCAAATCTGCCAGAGCCTTTGTCGTCTCAATAGGATGGGCGGTTCTTTCCGACACAATAGCGCGTGCAATGGCACTCGCGAACTTTTCCTCGCCGTAGACTTTGATAACCTGACGAATATCCCCTTCCTGAGCCGTCGCCAACCATTGAGCGGCGGTCATCCCGCGGGTTGTATCCATGCGCATATCCAGAGGCCCGTCAAAACGGAAAGAAAATCCCCGAGAAGCATCGTCGATCTGAGGAGACGACACGCCTATATCCAAAAAAATTCCGTCTACCTGATGAACACCAATCGCCGCCAAGGATTCCCGCATGGTCGAAAACGGCTCATGAATAATGGAAAACCTCGGATCATCAATCTCTTTGGAGACCTCAATGGCAACCGGATCTCGATCGAAAGCAATCAGACGTCCTTTCTCGGACAACTTTGCCAATATCCGACGCGAATGCCCGCCACGACCGAATGTCCCGTCGACATAAAGACCGTCAGGATTAAACACCAGTGCATCCGGCGCTTCTTCGCCAAGAACCGACAAATGGATAAATTTTTCGCTCACGCTAACTCTCGCTTGTATTGCTTCCGACGTCCCCGAAACACCTGGAGAACATCCGAGAAAATCTATCTAGAATGTAAAATCCGCCGCGTCCAATCCGTTCTCAAGCGCCTCGCGCTCGCGAACCAACAGCGTCTGCCGATTCCACAGTTCAAAATGCTCGCCCAATCCAACGAGAGCAACATCTTGAGTCAGTGCGCTCAGCTCCCGCAGATCGGCAGGGATAAGAATCCGGCCCGCACGATCCATATCAACATCCACGGCACTGCCCAAAACGAATCTCACAAATCCTCTGGCGACATAAGGCAGGCGCTTCAGTTTTTCACGTTTTTCCTCCCACACGGTCGTCGGATATATCACCAGACAGCCATCGGGATGACGCGTAATGGTCAGCGAATTGCCCACAACACGAAAAGCCTCCCGATACCTTGAGGGTATCGACAGGCGACCTTTCTGATCCAGTGTCAAGAGAAACGTTCCTTGAAACACGATGATTCGTCTGTTGTTGCGTGCGGCGCGAGATGCGAAACCGGGGCGTGCGGCGATGAGTGATCGTCGTCCCACTTTTTCCCACTTTATATAGGCACTTTAGCGAGATCGCCTCTGGAGGTCAAGGAATGCAACACTTTTTGAATATATGCTTTGAAGACTAAAAAGTTTTTCACAAATTTTCCCGATTTAGTGTTTTTTAGCTCGTTTAATCTCCTTTCCTTGTGATAGGCTACGGACGCCACTTTTTCCGCTATCGCATTCAGTTTTTTCCAAAAAAGCGAAAATATCTGACGGAAGCACATCTCTTTATTCATTTCATTTCGCCATGCAGCAGCTTGACAAAATTATGAAGCCCTCGTCGATCGCCGTGATCGGCGCCTCGACAAGACAACATACGATCGGTTCCGACATTCTGAAGCGACTTCAGGAATACGGTTTTACCGGCCCCATTTACCCGGTCAACCCCAAAGGCGGCTTGATTGAAGGACTGGAAGCTTTTCAAAGCGTTTTGGATATCCCCGGCACCGTTGACTTGGCCATCGTGATCGTCAACGCCAAGTATGTCCTTCAAACAATCGACGACTGCCACAAAAAAGGCATTACGGGTCTTGTGGTGATTTCCGCCGGCTTCAAGGAAACCGGTCCGGAGGGAGCTGAACTCGAAAAAGCACTTCTCGAACGCATCCGTCGCTACAACATGCGCTGCGTCGGACCAAACTGCCTCGGCGTGGTGAACACTCATCCGGCCATTCGCCTTGACGGTTGCTTTGCCGAATCTCTTCCTGAACGTGGCTCGATCGGGTTCGTCTCTCAGTCCGGCGCGCTCGGCGGCGGTATTCTGAACATTCTGAAAGATCTCAATCTCGGTTTTTCACAGTTTATTTCCATCGGTAATCAGGCTGACGTCAACGCTGAAACGGCTATGGAATACTGGGAAAACGAAGAGGATGTGAAGCAAATTCTTCTCTACATGGAATCCATTCAGGACCCGAAGAACTTCCGTCGTCTGGCCACCCGCATTTCAAAGAAAAAACCGGTACTCGCCTTAAAAGCCGGGCGTTCTGCTGCCGGTGCTTCAGCCGCCTCCTCTCATACAGGAAGCCTTGCCGGAGCCGATCTTGCCGCTGACGCTCTGTTGCGCCAGTCCGGCGTCATCCGCGAATATTCCTTGGAGAAACTGTTTGCTTCGGCCAAAGTTTTTTCCAACTGCCCGATTCCCAAGGGGGACCGGATTGCCATTATCACCAACTCCGGCGGTCCCGGCATTATGGCGACTGACGCTGTCAGTGAATTCGGCATGCGAATGGCGGAACTCTCCGAATCGACCAAGGCCGAACTGCGAAGCTTCCTCCCGGCAGCTGCCAGCGTAAAAAATCCCGTGGATATGATTGCCTCGGCACCGATCGAGCACTATCGCCGCACGCTTGAAACAGTCCTGGCAGACCCGGGGGTGGACATGGTTGTTACCATTTACCTGCCCTTCCTGGGACTGAAGGACATCGATGTCGCCCAAGCCTTAATGGCAATCAAGGAAAAGCATCCGGAAAAACCCATTGTCGGTGTATTCATGACCAAGAGCGACTTCTTTACGAAGCTCTCCGACATGACGGTAACGATGCCCTTCTTTATGTATGCGGAAGAAGCCATCGACGGTCTTTACCGTCTTAATCAACAGCGTCTTTGGGTAGAACGCCCGACAGGATCTCTGCCGGCCTTTGACGTTAACCGTACTCAGGCGGAATCCATCATCCGAGCCGCTCTGGCAGACGGCCGTGACCAGCTGACCACACGTGAGTCGATTGACGTACTCGCTGCCTACGGCGTCAGAGTCTGCGGTGCGGGATTTGCCACAACGGAGGATGAGGCCGTACGTCAGGCTGACGCCATCGGCTATCCCGTCGTCATGAAGATGACCTCCAAAACCACCTCCCACAAGACGGACGTGGGCGGAGTCCGTGTCAATATCGGTTCGGCCGAAGAACTGCGAGCCGAATATCGCGACCTGGTTGCCAAACTCGACGAACGCGGTTTGCTTGACGGTCTTGAAGGAGTCATTATCCAGGAAATGGTGAAAGGCTCGAGAGAAATGGTCTGCGGGATTGCCACCGATCCCCAGTACGGTCCGATGCTGATGTTCGGTCTCGGCGGTGTCTTTATTGAGGTGATGAAAGACGTGACTTTCCGCATCGCCCCCATTACGGATATCGATGCACACGACATGGTTCGCTCAGTCAAGGCTTATCAGTTGCTTCAGGGAGCCCGCGGCACCACACCGGCCAATATTCCTCAAATTGAAGAAACTCTTCTCAGACTTTCTCAACTGGTCACGGATTATCCCTTTATCGATGAACTCGATATTAATCCGCTGATGATTTCGGAAAAGTCCGGTGAGGCCATCGCTGTAGACGGTCGTATCAAAGTACGACTTCATGAGGCCCGAGAAACGCTCGGCATTTAAGAAAACCGAAATTCCTCTCTATCCCAACATAGAGAGGGATCGAGATTCAGTGCATCAAGGATCTGATTTTTTTCTCGAAATCAGATCCTTTTTTGTTTTCAGAGAACATTGCTCCTTCTTTCTCCCACGCTTATTTCATCCTTTTCTTACAAGAAGTTTCTTCAAAATATGAGAGAATTCACGATCAATTGCTTTTTTTCATGTTCCGATCATCTCTCGAGCCGCTCCTGACACAACAGCGATTCGACCGCCTGTCGGAGGCAACATCATGATAACCATCAAACTTCTTCCCGTTGTAGTGGCCGCAGTCTTCTCTGCCGCCGCATCCTCAGCCGAAAACTCTTCTTTTTGGGAAGCTTTTGTCGACTCAACTCCCGCCGGACTGATTCAGACCTCTTCCGAACGTCCCGGTGATCTTTCCTCCTTTTGGGAAGACACCAAAAACGGGGTCAATACCATTATGGCCCGTGGCAACAACACTCTGATCATTCCGACCTGGACGATTCACCCTCGTTTCGATTGGCCGAATTATCGTGAAGAAAATGCGGTTCCGGCTGGTATGGGGTTGGGACGCATGCTCATCGATGAGCGCGGCAACGAACGGACGATGTTTCTGGTCAATTTTGTTGACTCTCACTACAACATCGAACCGATGGTCGGCTATCAGTGGGTTTCACGCTATCCGGTTGCCAACTCCGGACTGCACGTCGGAGCGGGCTATCTCCTCGGAGTAACCTTCCGTGACGATTACAAATGGCTGCCGGTTCCGGCCCCTTTACCCGTTGCCAAAATCGGAACGGACAATGTGTCCGTCTACGGCACATACATTCCGTTCACAAACGTTCTCTTTTTCTACTCCACCATTACGATAGACGATCAGAAGAGACGTGACGCACCGTTACCGGCAGAAAGTGCCTGGAGTACCGCTGAAAACTTCGTCTACGGCGGCTGGGGATGGGAATACATCGATAATGCAGAAGAATACAGTCAGCATACGATCAAAAACGATCAGCTCTGGCTTGTGGGATTCCGTCACTATTCCGGACGACACTGGGCAACCGATCTTTCGTACCGAGAGTCCTCGCACGATATTGACAACGGCTCCGGGCAATCCAAGAAACACGACTTCAAGACAGTCGCCCTGCAGATTCAGTACAACATGGATGCCACTAATCGCCTCAGACTCTATGCCGGTGGCGGTTTCGGCTGGTCTCAGATGAAAAATTCCCATGAAAAAGACAGTTATGTTCATCCCGTTCTGTCAACGGGAGCTACCTATGCCGTCAGCAGGAATCTCTTCATCAATGCTGAAATGTTCACTGCCTTTACACGCTTTAAAGGCACGACGGAGGGAGCCGACGAACACTACACCTTCAAGTCTGCCCCGACGGATTTCACCGTTTCCGTCGGCTATGCCTTCTAAAAAAAATCAACGAGAAGTACGGTCAACGACCTTTCCATTTCGTTTGACTCTGGATACTTTGCCGGGCCGGCTTTCCGGCACCGGCTGAAAACTGCTTCAGCAACGGACATACAAATAAGGAATACAACATGATGGATCGTAATGACGAACTTTTTGAACGCGCCCAGATTTCCATTCCCGGCGGAGTCAACTCTCCGGTCCGTGCTTTCCGCTCGGTCGGAGGCTCCCCGCGCTTTATCGAACGCGCCAAGGGACCGTACATGTGGGATGCAACGGGCAAACAGTTCATTGACTACATCCTGTCCTGGGGACCGATGATTCTCGGCCACAATAATGATGAAGTTATTGCCGAAGTAGAAGCGGCAACCGAACGAGGATTATCTTTCGGGACAGCAACGGAAGCGGAAATCCGCATTGCAGAGGAAATCCGAAAAATCGTTCCCTCAATGGAACAGGTTCGTTTGGTGAGTTCCGGAACGGAAGCCGGCATGTCTGCCATCCGTTTGGCACGCGGTTATACCGGCCGCAACAAAATCATCAAGTTTGAAGGTTGCTATCACGGACATTCCGACTCCCTGCTGGTGAAAGCCGGCTCCGGCATGCTCACATTCGGCAACCCCTCTTCTGCCGGCGTTCCCGCATCGGTCACCGAGCATACTCTCGTTCTTGAATACAACAACCCTCAACAACTTGAAGACGCTTTCCGTCAATGGGGCGATGACATCGCCTGTGTCATTGTTGAGGCCGTGGCCGGCAATATGAATATGGTTCGCGGAAATCCGGAGTTCCTGAAAACCATGCGCCGTTTGTGTACGGAATACGGTGCCCTGATGATTGTTGACGAAGTGATGACCGGTTTCCGCGTAGCCTTGGGAGGCGCTCAGGCTCACTACGGCATCACCCCCGACATCACCATGCTGGGGAAAGTCATTGGAGGCGGAATGCCGGTCGCCGCATTCGGTGGACGTCGGGAAATCATGAGTAAGATTGCTCCCTTGGGAGCTGTCTATCAGGCAGGCACGCTTTCCGGCAATCCGGTTGCCGTTGCCTGCGGTCTGGCTACCCTGAAGGGCATTCAGGCTCCCGGCTTTCATGACCGCCTCAGCGCCCAGACGGCCAAATTGGTTGCCGGTCTGACCGACGCCGCACACGACGCCGGCATTCAGTTCTGTGCCGACAGTGTAGGCGGCATGTTCGGTCTGTATTTCCTGCCTGAAATTCCGCACGGCTTTAACGATGTCATGAAGGCCGACACGGAACTCTTTGCAAAATTCTTCCACGGCATGCTTGACCGCGGCGTGTATTTTGCTCCCTCCACATTTGAAGCCGGCTTTGTTTCCATCACACATACCGATGAGGTTATCGATGCCACCATTCGTGCGGCTCGGGAAACCTTCGCTGAAATCAAGCGCTAAACCTCCGGTTTTTTGATATGAAATTCTGGCTTACCGGCCTCCTCCTTTGCACAGTCATCAATCTGTCATGGGCAGGAGGCCCAAACTGGCTTGACAAAATAGGTACAAATACAGCCACCACTGTGGAAGAAAAGCCTAACATCAGTCTCCAGTTAATCTCCGAATCGGACGGCCTGACTCCTCAGGCCGAAAATCGCCTCGCCATCGTGATCGATCATCATGACGGATGGCATACCTATTGGCGCATGCCGGGAGATACCGGCCTGCCGACAACTTTTTCCTTCACCAAACCTCAAGATGTTCATCTGACAGAACCGGCATTTCCAATCCCGGAGCGTATCGAAACATCCGGGATGACAAGTTACGGTTACTCTTCACGAACAATTCTGCCTTTTGAAGCCAAAATTCCTCGCTTCCCGTCCGGCTATTCGGCCAACATCGGAGTTCACGTTGAATATTTGGCCTGTAAAACCGTCTGCGTCCCGGGAAAGGCCGATTTACAAATCAAATTGCCATACCGCCCCGCATCCAAACTGACGGAAAATGCCCCGCTCATTCAAAAGGCCGTCAAACTGTTACCCGAACAGCTTGACAATCATCACATTACGGCCGTCTTTAATGAGCAACGTCTTCTGATCTCCATCCCGGCATCCGAAGTCAAAGTCCGCGAAGCACTGGATTTTTTTCCCTTGGATGAAGATATTCTGCAACACGCAGAGAAACCGCTTTTCAGGCACACTGCCGATGGTTCTGCTCAGCTCATCCTGGCGCTGAATCCGCAGTTCGCCACCCAACAACATCAGCCGAGCGCATTGCGTGGCGTGCTGACAGGAGACGGGGGCCCGGAAGCGGGTGGCTGGGCCATCGAAGCCGTCATCCCCCTGAAACAAGGAAACATTTCCGAGGTCCATTCTCTGCTTCCGCACGGTGTCACTCTGCCCGTTCCGGAATCAACCGTGTCCGTCGGAACTCTTACAGCACTCCTCTTTGCCTTCTTGGGGGGGCTGATTCTCAACCTGATGCCTTGTGTTTTCCCGATTTTGTCCCTCAAGTTTCTTGAGCTTTTCAAAGGCTATCAGAGTGGCAAATCTCTGTTGCCTCACGGGACAGCCTTTACCGCCGGTGTCATGCTGACCATGACACTTCTGGCTTCGACTCTTCTTTTGCTTCGGGCTTTTGGTACCTCTCTCGGCTGGGGCTTTCAATTACAAAGTGCTTGGGTTGTCACCGTACTTCTCCTGCTCTTCGTCGCCATTGCCGTTAATCTGTTCGGTGTGTTTGAATTTACAGCCGGCAGTCATCTTGTGGATTCACGCATGGTCCGTCAAGCTCCGAGCGCCGGCAATCTCAGTTCTTTTATCACGGGAGTTCTAACCGTAATTGTTGCCAGCCCTTGTACAGCACCTTTCATGGGAGCGGCTTTAGGCTATGCGGTAACACAGCCGGCGATGATTGCACTGTTGATTTTTTGGGCTCTGGGCATCGGAATGGCACTGCCATGGTTTGCTCTTTGCCTTTGGCCAGCCTGGATCAAACACCTCCCCAAACCCGGCCCTTGGATGAACACCTTTAAAAAGGTTATGGCGATTCCCATTCTTTGTACCGTTTTATGGTTGGGATGGGTTCTCTCAAAGCAAGTGACTCTCAATGGCATGTTGCTGATGGGATGCGCTGCCGGTGCCATTTCCATCTTTCTCTGGCTTCTGGGTCGGGAACAGTGGGGACGTGGTAAAAACCGTTCCCTCATGGGAGTGATGCTTTTGGTAATGATGGCATGCGTTTCTCTGATCGGCTCTGGAAATTTTGACCGAAGAGGGTCCGTTGCCGGAGAGGGAGATTGGTCTGCGTGGAATCAGCACGCCGTCGTACGCTCTCTGTCCGAAGGACGTCCCGTATTTGTCGATATGACAGCCGCATGGTGCGTTACCTGTCAGGCTAATAAAATTTCCACTCTCAACCGAGAGGAAGTTCAATCTCGATTCAAAGCCCTGAATTACACACTGTTATACGGAGACTGGACCAATCGGGATCCGGAAATCACCGAGTTTCTCGCAACCTTCGGGCGATCCGGCGTTCCGCTTTACCTAATTTATCGTACAGACGGAACGGTTGATGTCTTGCCTGAACTGTTAACTCCGAGCATTGTTCTGCAGGCGCTGGAAAATCGGCAGACTCGATAAAAAAACGAGCGGTTCATCGGTGAATGAACTATCCCCACTTTGTGAGACAGTTTTAACCACGGCGGTTTAAACGCCACTA